>PPYF01638165.1_pt1 | contig 198544 bp, 207 predicted proteins | sample 1559871 | NCBI WGS metagenome assembly PPYF01 (sample SAMN08240021, study PRJNA423297) | Human gut metagenome, whole genome shotgun sequencing project.
TTTGATTTGATCTCTTCTTTCGGCTTTCGAGAAGTGCAAACTTCGTAAAATTTTTGAGTCTCCGGATCGTGAAATCCGGTGCCTCTTTCGAGGTTCCTCAAGTTTCCGACGTTCACACTTATCGGTTCATTGAATCTGATTTTTAAAGAACTGTCTGATCAGTTTGATCAGCGAAGAGTTCGCATCTTACAGAAGCTTCATCTTCTTGTCAAATGTCTGTCACATCGCAACGGACACCGACTTCTTTGCACTTCGCTTTTGTTTCGGCGTTCTCGTCGAAGCGAAGGATGCGAATTATGCAGAGCTTTTATGGGCCTGTCAAGTGTCTGCGAAAAAATTATTCTGCAGCCTTGAGTTCGTCGAGCGTATTGAGATTGGCAAAAGCACTTTCATCGGGCATCTGCACCGTCTCGGCATAGGGTTCCGAATACCACCATCCCAATCGGCGTCGCCCTAGTGCAAGAAAGGATCCTGCGCTAAGCAGGCACTTGCTTCGCAGACAGGCAAAGGCATTTTGCGGACGCTCACCCTTGGCAATAAAGGCGTCGGGATCCCTGCCCTCTTGAAGTGAGCGCTCTTGAGCCGTCCGAAAGCGCTCCATCAAGTCCTCAGGGAAAAACGGCGCATCGCAGGGCGCAGTCAGCACCCACTCCGTCATCACAACGTTTTGAGCCCCAGCTGCAGCCAAAGCGGCGAGCGGTCCGGCAAAAGCATCATCCAAATCGCGAACAACCGGATACCCCCAAGCGGCATAGCGCTCAAGATTTCGATTGGCAGAAATGACGATTGAAGCACACTGAGGCTTCAATCGGTCTATCACCGCTTCAATCAGCGGCCGTCCTCGGAAAAGTTCCAGTCCCTTGTCGACTCCGCCCATACGGGTGGCACGGCCGCCCGCATAGATCAATCCCGTCACATTGTCTCTTGCTATCACTGCCATCCCGGACTCCTTGCTCTGGGCTATTCTTTCGGACATCAAAATCCGCTATGGGACATTTCTCATGACCGACTTCATCAGCGTCGAAAAAGTCTACGGCATCCTTGATGCGGCGATTACCCCCATCTCACGCAAAGAGCGGCTGCCGCTGCGGGATGCACTGGGGTGCGTACTTGCCGAATCCCTTTATGCGACTAACGACGTACCTGCCTTCAATAATTCCGCCATGGACGGCTTCGCTTTTCCGGGAAGCTCGCTGCCCGCTCACGGCCTCGCACGGCTGCCGGTTGAAGGCGTCTCCTATGCCGGCGTGCCCTATTGCGGCGAATACTCGCCGCGAACCGCTCTGCGCGTCATGACGGGGGCAGCGGTGCCCGAAGGGGCCGACACGGTTATTCCCTTTGAGCATGTGCGCGAAACGACCGATGATGCCGGCCAGACGTGGATTGAATTTCCGTACGATGAAGTCAAACCCGGCGCCAATCTTCGTCTGAAGGGGGAAGAAATGAAGGCGGGCAGCATTGTCATGCCGGCGGGGTTGGTACTCACTGCGGAATGGATCGGCATGGCGGCCTCGCTCGGACATGCTGAACTTCTGGTGCGCCGCATCCGTGTCGCCGTTTTCTCCACGGGTGACGAACTCGCCGCCCCCGGGACTCCGGGTCCGCTCGGCACCGGCCGCATTTACAACGCCAACTCGCCCTTGATCGCCGCCCTGGCGCAAAGCTGGGGGGCTCAAGCTGAAGACCTCGGCATTCTTCCCGATAACCCCGAAGCCATCCGGAGCGCCTTTCTGGATCTCGGCTCACGCGTCGACTTCATTGTCACGTCAGGCGGCGTCGGCGAAGGCGAGCATGACTACACCTCTAAAGTCTTCGCGGAACTCGGCGGCGAGCTCTCGCACCATCACATCAGCCAGCGTCCGGGGAAACCTTTTTCTTTCGGGCGCCTGGGCGAGGCCGGACCTTGGTTCATCGCGCTGCCCGGGAATCCGGTTGCCGCTGCCGTTTCCGCAAAACTCTACCTGCATCGTGCAGTCAGACTCGCTGCCGGCGCACTCAGCGATGAGATCGGCGGCAAGGTCGTGCCGGCTCGGGCATTAAGCCGCGTCAAAGGCCGCACCGGCCGCACCGACATCGTCCGCGGTCATCTCGAGCCGCAGGGCGAGGTGCTGACTTTTGCGCCGGCCGGCAGTCAGGGTTCTGCCATGCTTTCCACCTTGGCCGGCATGAATGCAGCAGCCGTGCTGCCCGAAGACAGAGCTTCAGCTGAAGCAGGCAGCTTCGTTGAGTGCCTGCTCCTTTAAAGCTAACGGCCGAATCGACACAGTCCTGCGGCAGCTTTATGAGGATCGGCGGCGCTTAAAGAAATGCGGACGCTGCACCACCATGATGCCGCAGAACACCATCAAGGAGCCCGCCACGAAGGGGAGTCCGACGGATTCCCCGAGTAAAAGCACCGAAAGGATGACGCCGAAAATCGGCGTCATAAAGACCAGAATCCCCAAACGAGCTGCCAAGTAAATTTTGATCAGCCGGCACCAAACGAGATAGCTCGCGAAAGAGACGATAAAGATCTGAAAAAGCAGACTCGTCCAGCCGATCGCCGTTCCTTCGAAATGATTCTGTCCGGTGAGCAGCGCACAGGGGAAAAGCAGCACAAAGCCGCCCGCCAGCTGCCAAAAAAGCATCTGCGTAGGTGCGGCCTCACTCACCGTCGTCACGCGCATCACGATGATCGTGAAGCCCCAGGAGATGCCGGAACAAAGCCCCAGAATGTCACCCCACCACCAAAGTTCGCTGCCTTCTGCAGCGGGAGAATGGGACAGGAGCGCCGGAAGCAGAAAAGCCGCTCCAATACCGAGAAACGCGAGCAGCACGCCGCCCCACTGAATCACGGAAAGCCGCTCTTCGGGCAGTTTGATGGCCAGACCAACCGCGGCAAAAAGCGGCGCAGTGTAAAGCAGCACCGACATATGCGCGGCAGACGTGAAGCGAAGTCCTTCGGCCACGAAAAAGAATTCACCCGCGAAACCAAGCGCCAGCAGGAAACCGTCACGCCACCTCAGCTTCGGATTCCATTTTTCATGCAGCACGAATTTGGCGGTAATCAGCAAAAGGAGCGCGGCGACGCCGGAGCGCACTGAAACCTGAAGCATCGGTGAAACATCGCTGCCTGCAGCCTTAATGGCGACTTGCTGCAGTCCCCAAATAATGCAAAGAACAAGACAAGTGATGAGTGCGTAGCCGTCAATGGGACGACGAGAACTGTCGGGCATAACTCTGACAAAGAAAAACGAAGCGCCCGAAATGGAATCAATCGGGCGCCGTGGAAAGTAGAAAGGATACAGCTTTGGAGCAAAATCTTCTGCACTCAATGCGTTATGACCAGCGCTTAAGCGCCGCCGTCAGAGCCGGCTCCCGTTTTCTTCTTGGGCTGCATACGCTTCCAACGGCCGCCTGGAGCACGGGCGCTCACGGCGCGTCCGAGCATTGCGTCGCGCCGAGGTTCTCGCTTTTCAGCTTCAGCGAGCGCACGGTTTCGCGCGCGCGTCATCCGCGACGTGCGCTTTTCCTGCTCTGCCTCCGCCTCCTTGATGGAGCTCGGCGCAGACTTCATGTCTGATGAAGGATGAAGTTCCGGCGGCTGAAAAGTCGGGGCTGCATGAGGGAGCGGCGTGCGCACAACCATCGCTGGCGGCGGCATCCGTACGGGCGGAGCATCAATGCCGTGACTGTCCGCCCACTCCAACGCGCTCTTGAGTGCGGCGGCCTCACGGGGATCGAGCTGTGCAGGAATAACCACTTCACCGGTAATGGACGTAACGCCGCGGTACCCCACGCCCGTCATGATGATGCCGTGATGGCGCCCATATGCCCGGTCCTCATGCTGGTGTCCGTGGAAAAGACGCTTCACGCCCAGTGCCTCAGCGAGCCGATCGATAGCCGCAAACCCCTTGCGATGGCACGACGGCGCCTCATGAGTGACCAGAATGTCCGCATGCTGACGCATCAAGTTCTGATAGACCGAAGGAAAGATCGTTGTGCGGTGACGGCGCGGCACCCCGCCGCGCCAGACATTTCCGGGCCCTACCCGACGAATGAAAGTGGCCGGGCAGTAGTAATTGGGGGGATCATCAGGCATCCAAACCTGGCCGCGAAAAACACCGCCCAAACCCGCAATGCGTACGCCGCAGACATTGGCAGCCCGACCGTGGAGATTCTTGTCGGCAAGCTTGCTGCGCCACAAGTTGTCATACATCTCGTCGGATTCAGAATCGTGATTGCCGGGAATCCACCACACAGGAGCGTATTGCAGCGCCTCCTCCAGAACAACCTCAAGGGGGGCCGGCGCCTGCATGTCGCCCAAAATGACCAATGCATCAGGCTGATACTCACGAGCAACTTGATTGATCTGATCAAAACACCCATGAGGATCGCCGCAAAAAAAGATTTGCGGCAGCTCCTTCGCAGCAGTCGGCCGACGGCGGCGGCGAGTCCTTCTGCGCTTCTTCTTAACCTCGATTTCCGTTGTCATCGCCCTTGTGATCACCCGTGTACTGCGCGGCGATGCGGGCGGCCTCATCACGGACTTCTTCACGCAGCTCCTGCGGGCCGACAACTTCGACCTTGGAGCCCCAGCGGAGAATTTCGCCCACGATTTCGGTGGAGTCGGAATAAGGGACCGTCAGCATCAGGGTGCCGTCATCGAGCTTTTCAACGCGCTGCTTCGGATGCCAGGCCTCACGCAGCACATAGCTGCCGGCCTCTTGCGTAAAGTGCAGCTCAGCCGACTGAATCTTCCTGCCATGGAAGATTCCGTAGCCGCTGTCGAGCTCTGCCTCAATCGTGCCAAGCGGTATACGCCGCACAGCCGTCGTGAGGATTTCGGCATTGGAGATGTTTTCGATCAGGAAGGTTTTGAGTGCTTCTGTGAGATGACAGTAAGCATCCACATACCAGCGGTTGCGGTAATGCACAAGGCGCAGCGGAGAAATCTCCCGCTCCTTGGTTTCTCCGGTGCGCTGAGAGTGGTAGCTGATGCGCAGCCGGCGTTTTTCGCAAAGCGCACATCCCACGAGTTCGAACGCTTCGGGCTCGCGGAAGATAACGCTGCGGTCGATCACGCGCACGTGGCGCATGAGCATTCGCGGGCTGGTGCCGCCCAAATTGAAGAGATCCATGACACGCGCACGCAGCGGCGAAAGCTCTTTGGCAAGCGCAGAACTGCCGTCGGCCTCAAGCTGTCCCAAGAGGTCATAAGTCGATGTGAGCACAAAAAGCTCATCCGACGAATACCACTGCTTGGAGCGCAGCTTGAGCGAACGATCCTTTGTTCGCCGAAAGGGATCAAAAGTTCGCGACTGACTCGCGCGTTTGGTGCGCAGCGCAGGTACGGTTTTATGCTCGTCAGCATCTGGCGACTCTGCATAGCAATAACCGCCTCGGGCCTTGGAGAATTGAATCGGTGCGCCGAGCTCCTCGCGCATGTAACGCAAGTCTCGTTTAATGGTGGGTGCGCTCACACGAAGAACTTCTTCAAAGAGCTCAAAAGGGACTACCCCCCTTTCGGCAAGAAGGCGGTCAATGATCAGACGGCGCGTGCTGCTTTTCATGACGGCGGGTTCCTCTGTGGCTGCACTTCCGGCCAAAAGCCGGTCTCTTCTTAAGGTTGACGCGGCACCGGCCGGAAGGCGATGCGGCTTCATCATGAAGCGCTCGCCGCGGCCATCCGCAGACTTTGAGGGACACTTGCTCCAGAACTTGAAAGCTGACGCTTTCCGCTCCGGGAGCGCTCCCTCCATTTCGAAAACATTTCGGATTCGCTCTCCACCTGTCTCAAGCACATAAGTGCTCTTGCGCACGGCGGCGAATCCAAGTGCATCAATTCTAACGGACTTGGCAGCAAAGCCTGTATAGGAGCTGCGGATTGACTGCGGAACTTTTTTTAGGCGTCCTGGAGCACATCGACGCCCTTAGGAATCACAAAGCGGAACCGATCGGGATTGATCTGCTCGAGCGCCTTGAAGCGGAGAAACTTCACCTCTGTGGTTTGTCCAAACGTATCGCGAAGCGACATGCTGTCAGGATTGCCTGAAGCATCAAAAAATACCTTCACCGATTCAAACCCAGCCTGAGGCTCTTTCGGCGTGAGCGTGACGGCACCCGCCTCCGACGATGTCTGCCAATCCTTCGGGAGCGTCCCGCTGCCGAAAAGAACGGCTGCCGGCGTTGCGCCCAACGCATCGGAGACTTTTTTAACGGTCACCTGCATCAGATCTTCGTCATAAAGCCAGACCGTCTGACCATCCGACACGACCTGCTGCTTCCAGGGCTTCTCATAATTCCAAAGAAAAGCGCCGGGACGACGAAAGGCGAAGATACCCTCGGCTTCGTTGACCAGCTTGCCCGAGCGGTCGACAACACGCTGCCGGAAGGCGCCTTCGGCAGCCGAAACGTGCGACAAAAAAGCCTCGAGCTGCGCGCTTCCGTCAACAGACACGGTCTTCACCGCTTCGGCGCTGACACCCAAAGGACTGAATGCGCCGGCGCAGAGCGCAGCACCCATCAAAACAAAAAAACGGCGGCGGGGGAAATCTGCTGACATGAGCAACATCCATCAAAGTTCGCGGTCAGGCACCAGCGTCGTACGCTTGCCCATAGCATTGGGCTTGCTCACAAGCCCTGCAGCCTCCATCGCTTCAAGAATATTGGCCGCACGGTTGTAGCCTATGGCAAGGTGACGCTGCACGAGAGAAATGGAAGCACGTTTTTCTGTAAGCACAACTTGCACGGCTTCGTCGTAGAGCGGATCCTTTTCGCCGGACTTGCGGCCGCGGCCGCCGACGGAAGATTCGCCGTCCTCGTCGGCAGTTTCCGCTCCCTCTGTAACACCCGAAACATAACTCGGCGAACCATGGCGGCGCAGCGCTTCCGCCACACGCTGCACTTCACCGTCATCGACGAAACACCCCTGGATGCGGCGGGCATCGGGCGCGCCCGGACGATGAAAGAGCATGTCGCCGTTGCCGAGCAGCTGCTCAGCACCAGACTCGCCGAGAATGACCCGACTGTCGGTAGCAGAAGCCACCTGGAAAGCGATTCGGCTCGGTACATTGGCCTTAATCAGAGAGGTCACCACATCCACCGATGGCCGCTGAGTGGCCAGAATCAAATGGATGCCGGCAGCACGCGCCTTCTGTGTGAGGCGGGTGATTTCACCCTCAACTTCCTTGCGGTTCGTGAGCATGAGGTCAGCGAGCTCATCGACCACGCAGACAATGTAAGGCCAGGGCTCGAGGTTGGGCGCCGCAGGATCGTCCTTGGCCGCCATCGGATCGCGAATAGGCGTTCCGCGGGCTTCGGCTTCAAGCACCTTCTCGTTGAAACCCGAAAACTGACGCACGCCCACGCGGCTCATGACGGCGTAGCGCCGGTCCATTTCGTTGGTCAGCCACTTTAACGCTGCACTGGCCTTATTCATATCCGTCACTACCGGCGTGAGGAGATGCGGAATGTCGTTGTAGAGCGAGAATTCGAGCATCTTCGGGTCGATCAGCACAAGCCGCAGGCGCTTGGGCGAATTCCGAAAGAGCATCGAAAGAATCATGGCATTGATGCCCACGGACTTGCCCGAACCCGTCGTACCCGCCACCAAAAGATGCGGGGTCTTAGCGAGATCAATCACCACGGGGTGACCGGCAATGTCTTTGCCCAAGGCAAGCGTAAGCGCTGAGGTGCTCTTCTCATAGGCTTCGCTCTTTAGGATTTCTTTAAGCCGGACCGTCTCACGCACGGGATTAGGCACCTCAATGCCGATGCAGCTGGTGCCGGGGATGGAGAGAACGATGCGCACAGCCTGCACGCCCAAAGCGCGGCGCAGATCGTCGCGGACACTTTCAATCTGCGCGCCTTTGACGCCAGGCCCCGGCTCCAGTCGATACTGCGTAATCACCGGACCAGGCTGAGCACCCAGCACTTCCGCATCAATGTTGTAGCTCTTTAGCTTGGCAACGATCAAACGGCTTGTCAGCTGAATCGATTCCTCATCCGTCTTTCGCCCGTTGGGATCCGGCGTATCCAGAAGCGAAAGACTTGGATGCGCCTCTTCTACCGAAGGGCGTGCAGGAGAAGTAAAGCCCTGCGGTGCCGGCGTGATCATCTGATCGACAAAAAGCGACTGCGAACCCGCACTCTTCAGGTCGGGTTTGACGATTTCAAATTCCTGCCGCAAAGCGGTTGGCTCATAGAGCGCAGAGATGTCCGCTGCCGAATCCGCGCTGTCATCTGCAGCAGGGACTTCCTCTCCGACGTCGGAATATCCGACCGTTCTCGGCGCGTCCTTGCGAAAGCGGGCAACGATTTTCTCATCAATGAAGCGGCCGATCCCTTCCGCGATGTCTGCCCAGGAAAAATCGAGCAGCAGGGCAATGCCAATCGCCATCAGCACCAAAAAGACGACAGCCGAAACGCCGGCGCCGACATAGTAGATAACCGCACGCGCCAGAGAGTTGCCCAGAATGCCGCCGGTGCCTGCCGGCAGTCCGAAATCCACACCGCCGAAGCGGAGGGCCTCAAGCGAAGTAGACCCCATCAAAAGAGCGCAAAGACCGATGAACGCGGTGAATTTCGGCGGATTGACACGATCGGGAGCGGTTTCACCGCGCTGAATGCGCCAGCGTGCACGGAGCGCAAAAACAGCCATCATGGCCAGACCGAGCACGAGCCACCAAGCGGAAAAACCCAGCATGCTAAAGAGCAGATCCGCCGCCCACGCCCCCCAAAGTCCGCAGAGATTAACCGGCGCACGAGCCGTTGAAACCGAAAACGACGGATCAGCAGGCGAATAGCTCGCAAGCGCCGCGGCGAGTGCGGCGGCAAGCGGCATAGCGAACACCCAGGCATACTGCCAGAGGAACCGGGCAAGGCCCACAAATGCTTCAGAGAGACGTTCACTCAATGCGCGCATAAGCGCAGCTCGGCGCTCGCGGCGAGCGGCTCGACGTGCCGCAGCTTCTTCGCGGCGGGCAGCCTGATCGGCATCCGCCCCGGCTGAGGACGCTCCGCTTCTGCTGAGCACTTCGCCTTCTGCATCGGCATTCGCATTCCGCCTGGCTTTAGAGGCCCGGCCGGCTTTTGAAGCCCTCGAAGGCTTAATGCGATCTTCATCCGCATCATCTTCAATTTTTGTTCGCGTTCTCGCCATACGGAACCCTTGGTGTATGCTCAAACCAATTATTTTATGAGCGAACTGGAATGAGTGCTTTGCAGCTTTGCCGCCATAAGGCGCCTCAGCTGCCTGCAAATTCCCTGTCGTTCATGGCTGTCCGAGCTGCGCCGTCTTTTGCCGGCATTCTGCAAACGCCAAATCTAGACGCCTCTAAGCTGTGCCGAGACTGGAAAGCCGGCGGCCTGCCGGACGTTAACCCTTTTCTAAAGAGTAAAGCACCATGACCCAAACAAATCACGCCAAAGTCATCATTCTCGGTTCCGGTCCTGCTGGCTGGACCGCCGCGGTATATGCCGCACGCGCCAACCTTAAACCGGTCGTCATTACCGGCATGGAAGCGGGCGGCCAGCTCATGACCACGACCGAAGTTGACAATTGGCCGGGCGCTGCTGAAGGCATTCAGGGACCGGACTTGATGGAGCAGATGCAAAAGCAGGCTGAACGCTTCGGCACCCAGGTGGTCTACGACCTCGTGAAAGATGTTGACTTCTCCAGCCGTCCATTCAAGCTTACAACCGACCTCGGTGACGTTTGGACCTGCGACGCGCTGATCGCCGCCACCGGCGCTTCGGCCATGTATCTGGGGCTTCCCTCCGAAGCCGCCTATAAGGGCAAGGGCGTTTCCGCCTGCGCCACTTGCGACGGCTTTTTCTACCGCGGAAAGCCCGTTGCTGTCGTGGGCGGCGGCAACGCGGCTGTCGAAGAAGCGCTTTACCTCGCCAACATTGCCTCCAAAGTAACACTCATTCATCGACGCGATACCTTCCGCGCCGAACCGATCCTGATTGATCAGCTGATGGAGGAAGTGAAAGCCGGCCGCATCGAACTTGCACTGCGCCGCGAAGTCGACGAGATCCTCGGCGACGGCAAGAGCGTTACCGGCGTGCGCCTGAAGAGCACCGCCGGCGAAGCGCCTGTCGAAGTGCCGTTGGAGGGCGTCTTTATTGCCATTGGGCACAAACCCAATACAACGATCTTTGAGGGCAAGCTGGAACTTTCAAACGGCTACATCGTTACCCGCGGCACTGGTCACGCCACTGCCTCCGCAACATCGGTGGAGGGCGTTTTCGCTGCCGGCGACGTTCAGGATCAGGTCTACCGTCAGGCGGTAACCTCCGCAGCAGCAGGCTGCATGGCGGCGCTCGATGCACAGCGCTACCTTGAGGCACTGAGCCGCTGATCAATATACAGCCTGAAAGCAGTTCAATCGCTGCCGAACCTTTTGGAATCCATTCATTTCTGCAACATCCGACTTTTAAAATGGCTCAATATCACGATCTTTCGGATTTAAAGAAGCTTTCACACGACCTCAAGGTTCAGGCCAAGGCCGCACAGGAAGCCAAGCGCGTTCAGGCGGCCAAAGCGAACCGCCTTGGCGCCGAAGCGGCGGCATTCCGCGAAGCGATGGCCTCGCTCGGCGTCAAGAATGAGGACCACACCCGCGGGCGCCGCATTACAACGCCGGCCAAACCAGCGCCAGTTCCGCACCAGAGCAAACTGGAAAAAGAAGCGGTTCTCGAAGAATCCCTCTCAGACCAGTGCGATCCAGTGGTGTTCCTTGAGAGCGACGACGGCTTGATGTTCCGCCGCCCGGACGTGCCGCCGGATATTCCCCGCAAGCTCTATCGCGGTGAATGGACGGTGCAGGATCATATTGACCTGCACGGTCTCTTCGTTGACGAAGCGCGCGACGCCGTCGCGGCCTTCATCCGTACAGCGATGATCCGCGGCCACCGATGCCTGAGAATCGTCCACGGCAAGGGCTATAACTCCGAAGGCGGTCAAAGTGTTCTTAAAGAAATGGTCCGCCGCTGGCTGCAGCAAAAGAGCGAAGTTATGGCCTTTGTCCAGGCGCCTCCGCATGACGGCGATTCCGGCGCCGTGATCGTGCTGCTCGAGCAGCGCCGCCCGCGCCGCAGCTAAAGGGGCTCTCCGCAACGCCGCAAGGAGGACACTTTCGCCATGATGACACCCGTAATCAATGCTTTGACGCCGTCGACTGAATGGGTCGACACGATTGCCATGCTCGGCTTCTCGTTTGCCGGCATTCTGGCTGCTCGCGGGCGCGGCGTTGACCCGGTGGGTGTTTTTATTTTGGCCTTTACGAGCGCCTTCGGCGGCGTTACGGTACGCGATATGCTGCTCGACATCCGGCCTTTTTACTGGGTGTCACACGAAGCTTTTACCTGGCTCATCATCTGTTTCACCATTTTTGCGCCGGTCATTGCGGCCCGTCTTTCCGACCGCATTGCACGAGAACTCTTTCTTTGGGCCGATGCTGTCGGTCTGGGTTTCTTTTCTGCATCAGCGACCGTTCTGGCGTGGGAAAGCGGCATTCCGCCGCTCTCGTGCACATTGGTCGGCGTGATCACCGGCATTGTGGGCGGCATCTTCCGCGACGTCCTGCTTAACCGCTTACCCGCGGCGCTCTCTGACCGCAAACCTTATGGGCTGGCCGCATTCATCGGCTGTTGGTTCGGGATCGTGCTCCTTTCGGACGGCGTTGCCGCAGCAACCGTCATTTTGGTGACCGCCGCTTCAATCGTGTTGATCCGTATGTTCACACTGAAAGTGAACTGGGAAATTCGATACCGCTCTCCGCTCTCACGCCGCATATTCCCTGGGAACGGCCCTATCAGTCTGACGCGCATCCTTCGGCGTTCTAATGCTGCGCCAAAGCCCCCGCGGCTCCTGAAAACGCCAAAGTCTTCTAAGTCATCCAAATCGGAACCTGCGGCTTCCGCACCGCAAATGCCCCGCATTTATAAACGTGCTAACCCTGCCAATCTGCCGTCGGCAGCGCCCTGGCGCCCTATCGATGCGCCTTTAGAAGATAAGACCAAGCCCTCTAAAGAGGGTAAATCCTCTGCAAAATCCCCCTCGCAGAACTTAAATACGCCAGCAGAATCGGACTCTCCTAAACACGAAGATTGATCCTAATAAACCTTCTTGGAACTGATGCCAGATGGCCCAGAACGGCATCTGCATGAGAATGCCGTTGAGCAGGCAATCAAATGCTTTGTGAAAATGCTCTGTGGTGTCTTGGAGCTCTTTGATCGCCCGCATTCAGCAGTACCGGACAACCCAACAAAAAATCCCATAAAACGAACGGCGCGGAGTCCTAATGGAACTTCGCACCGTTTTGTTCTTGAGGCTAAATGCCTCATCAAATTTTTGTGATCTTTGGACCTCCTCTAGTGAGGAGGTTCGGTTCACGCAAAATTTGATGAATTAGAACGTGTGGGTCAGACCACAGTAAACCTGACTAACCTGAGCCTTGTAATCAGATCCACCTTCCTCTCCATCAACCTTCGTCTGGCCATAGCCGGCACCGACATACAAAGCCGTACGTTCGGACAACGAATAGTTATAGCGAGCAGAGACACCGGCGAAGCTGAAATCAGTGTCGTCATAATTTTTGGCTACAGCCTTACCATCGACGTAGTAAGCACCAACCGTCAAGGCATTGTCACCAAAAGGCACAACCGCACCTACATGGAGACCGTAGCCTTTCAACCCCTCAAAGCCGCTGCGATAGGCTGGATCGGCATTGAGAAGATCATAAAAGTCGCCGTCTTTGTCCATGACGTCAACACCAGCAGCGGCAGTCTGTCCTTTGAAATACTGCGCTTCAGCAAAAAGCTGAACCACTTCAAAGTCGTAGTTACCGCCGACGAAGACCATATGGCCATCATCCTTGGAGAGCTTACGCTCCGTGCCGTTCGAGCCGTACTTCGTCAGTTCATAGCCAACGGCAAACTGAGCAGGACCGTACTCACCGGAAAGGCCGATAGAGGCATAGCGCTGAGCGTCCGATGTACCTTCCGCACCACTGAAATCATCAGTGGCATTTTCATTTGTATCCGTCTTAAACGAATACTGGACAGTGGCCTGCAGGCCAGCGAAACGCGGCGTCTGGTAGACAACCATGTTGTCATAACGGTCAGAAGCCGCAAAGCCCCAAACATCACCGTCGCCGCCGTCGAAGGATTCAACATAGCCCAGCATGTCATACGTGCCGCAGGACGAGGCAATACCGCCGAAACGGCCGAAGGCAACAGAACCGAACGGGCCGGAGAGCGTCAGACCGGCTTCACGGCTGAAGAGGCGGCTGCCCTGACCCATTGTGCCGGTATCACCATTGAAGCCGCTTTCAAGCTTGAAGCTGACCTTATAGCCGTTGCCAAGGTCTTCAGAGCCCTTCAGGCCCCAGCGGTTGCCCGTATCCCAACCGGTCTGCATGTCAAACGTATCATCCTTGACAGAGGTGCCGTCAAAGTTGGTTGTCTTATGATGGAAATATTCAAAACCGGTATCGAGAGCGCCGTAAAGCGTCACGTCAGCGGCCATGGCAGAGCCGGCAAAAACGCCGAGAACGGCGAGAGCGGTGAGAGACTTTTTCATGATGTTGCCTTCACATAGCTATACGGCTTGATCAAGCCGCATAAAGAATGGATTAGTGGGAGACCGTATGCTGCCGGTCTCCCGAACGACTCATAAACGAAGACTCTTGCAGAAACCGTTTACCTGTCGCTCCACGTATGATAGGCAAGCGAATAAGAATCGCTATTTTTTGTTTCGCTTAAAAATTTGTTATATCTTATATATTTCAATATATTACAGCGAATACAACTCCATTGTCGAAATCAATTGTTGCCCCCCCCCAACAGATTTTGTCTCTTATTGCCGCATATCTCAGCAACAACATGCGGTTCTCTTCCGTTGCTGTCTTAGATGACGCAGAATGTCGAAAACACTGTGCGCTGTGAGCATTTGCGCGATTGTCTTTCTGATGCGGTAAGACAGGCTTTCCAAAAGATGAGTGGACGCTCCAAGCGATGATGAACGCCGGCAGCTAAACCAAATAGAGCCGCTCAAGGCGGCTCTACTCTCAACAGGAAATTTAAACAGCGGATTCGCCGGTTTCTCCCGTGCGAATTCGGATCACCTGTTCAACGTCGTAGACGAAAATCTTGCCGTCGCCAATTTTGCCCGTATGGGCAGCTTTGCGAATAGCATCAATGGCTTGCTCCACGAGGTCGTCGGCCACAACCGTTTCAACCTTAAGCTTGGGGAGAAAGTCCACGACATATTCTGCGCCGCGGTAGAGCTCCGTATGCCCCTTTTGGCGACCGAAACCTTTGACTTCGGTAACAGTAAGGCCGTGCACGCCCGTTTCGGAAAGTGCTTCACGAACATCGTCGAGCTTGAAAGGCTTAATCACGGCAACGATCTGCTTCATTTGATTTGACCTGAATCGAGTGGCTGCGGAACGCACCTGCGATCCGCTGTAAAAGCATAAGTCTAAAGAAAAACAAAGCCGGAGTTCCTTTCGGGACTCCGGCCTTCTTGAGATTGAATCAACTCTTCTGCGAAAGTACTTCATAGAAGCACCGCCGACAGACGAGACTCATTCATTCTCAGGCCACCTTCGTCGTACGCTTGACAGAGGATTTGGCGGGTTCCGCCTCAACAGCCGGGGCAGCGGCCGGAGCCGGTGCAGCGACGGATTCAGCGGGCTTAACGGCCGAAGCCTTGCCGACGCGATATTCGTAGAGCGAAACGTCTTTGACACGGACACCGAACTTCGGATCGTTGTTCGGGCTGTGCCAGACATCGCGCTTCTGACGCCACGCATTGATAAAGGCGATCACATTCTGCGGCATCTTGACGGAATCAGAAAGTTCATTGACGGTGAACTGCTGACCGCCGACCAAAAAAAGCTGCAGCTGGTGAATAAAAGGGCCCTGTTCTTCAACCTTGACGGGTTCCTGATTCTCGGCCATTTTTTAGTTTCCTAAGCATTCACGCATGCATCCGTCGGTCGAAAAAATGATACGAACGACGGGTTGTTGGAAAGGTGCAATGCACGCGTATTAGGTGAAGTACTTTATCACGACTTCCGCTGTCGCAAGTCATCATTTAGATGTTTTTGACAACAGATTGTTTTCAAGTGCCTGTGCCATCTTCTCGGCGAGCTGCTCGGCAAAGGCCTTGTCATCGGCCTCAACCATGATGCGGAGCACAGGTTCCGTTCCGGACGGCCGAATGAGCACCCGGCCGCGGCCGGCTACCGCCCGTTCCGCTTCAGTGACTGTAGCAGCAAACTGAGGCAGGGAGTGCCAATCGGCACCGCGCGTGAACGGACGATTAATGAGCACCTGCGGCATCAGCTGGAGATCCGCCGTGAGCTCCGCCAAGCTTTTGCCTGTATGACGCATCGCCGAAAGAACCTGCAGAGCGCTCACGATACCGTCGCCCGTGGTCTGTCGGTCGAGTGCGAGCAGATGCCCAGAGGTTTCGCCGCCCAAAATCCAACCTCGCTCGAGCAGCATCTCAAGCACGTATCGATCCCCTACTTTGGCTCGACCGAAAGGAATACCGAGCTCATTGAGCCGTTTTTCCAGTCCGTAGTTGGTCATGAGCGTTCCGGCAACGCCCGCCACCATGCCTTTGGAAAGGCGGTCGCGAATCATCACATAGAGCAGCTCGTCACCGGTATAAACCCGTCCGTCAGCGTCAGCCATGATGAGACGGTCTGCGTCCCCGTCAAGGCTCACCGCCACCTGACAGCCCGCTGCCCGGCACTGCTCAGACAAATGCTCAGTGTGTGTCGCACCTACGCCGCGATTGATGTTGAAGCCGTCAGGCGTATTGCCGACCGCAACCACATCGGCGCCAAGCTCATGAAAGACATCCGGCGCAACGTGATAGGCCGCACCGTTGGCGCAGTCGACGAAGATCTTCAGGCCCTTTAAATCGATGTCGCTGTCGATCGTCGATTTGCAGAATTCGATGTAGCGCCCGGAGGCATCATCGAGCCGTCGAGCCTTTCCCAACTCTGCCGACGGAACGCAGGCGAAGCCTTCGTCAATTTCTTCTTCAATCTCCACTTCCCAGCTGTCCGGGAGCTTTTGTCCGGCAGCAGAGAAAAATTTAATGCCGTTGTCGTCATAGGGATTATGCGAAGCGGAGATAACAACGCCGGCATCCAGCCGCTGCGCGCGGGTGAGATACGCGACTGCGGGTGTCGGAATGGGACCGCAGAGAACCACATCAACGCCGGCACTTGAGAAACCGGCCTGCAGCGCGGCTTCAAGCATATAGCCCGAAACACGTGTGTCCTTGCCGATCAAGACCGAAGCGCGCCCCGTTGGGTTATGGCGCTTGAGGACTCGGCCGGCGGCCTGACCAAGCTTCATCACGAAGTCCGGCGTAATCGGAGATGAGCCGACTTTGCCGCGCACACCGTCTGTGCCGAAATAACGTCGCTTCATAGTGGTTCTCCTTGGGTGTTCTTCTTTGTATTTTTATCAGTGAACGAGCCGAGCCGCCGCTTTTTCAATAGCCGACAGGACGAGAAGTTCATCACGGGTCTCAGCCACATCATGCACGCGCACGATCTGAGCGCCCAAACCGCAGGCAATGACCGCGCAGGCAGCACTGGCCGCAGTGCGGTCCTTAGGGACCTCTCGTCCGATCACCGCACCCAGCGCTGACTTGCGCGATACAGCCGCCATCAAAGGCTGGCCGGAAGAAGCAAAACGAAGCGTAGCGGCAATCAGTTCAAAATTGCCTTCCACCGTCTTGCCGAACCCAAATCCCGGATCCCAGCAGATGCGATCTGACGATACGCCGAGCTCACGAAGCGCGGTCGTGCGTTTGGCTAAATAGTCATAAACGGCCGCAACAATGTCCGATCCGCGAGGCGCATCAAAGCCATGCATAACCACCAAGCCGCAGTCGGTGGCTGCCGCCGCTTCTGCAGCGCCCGTGAGATCGAACCCGCGGACGTCGTTAAGGATCTTTGCCCCCGCTTTAGCAGCGGCCGTCATGATCTCTGGACGCGAAGTATCCACGGACACAACGAACCCCTCGGCAGCGAGCGCCTCCACCACGGGAAGCACTCGGCGGGATTCTTCTTCAAGCGACACCGGGCTCGACCCCGGACGCGTAGACTCTCCGCCAACGTCAATAATGTCAGCGCCATGAGCGGCCATTCGCCGAGCCCATGCCACCGCATCGTCGAGCTTATTGTGATCTCCGCCGTCGGAAAACGAATCCGGCGTTACATTGAGAATTCCCATAATGAGCGGTCGAGCGCTCAAATCGAATACGCGGTCGGCGCAGCGCCATGTTTTTGCGAACGGCATGGTGCCGCCGTACTGCAGATTTGTGAACATCCTTTTATTCCCTTTTTTCTCGCACTGAAAAAGGCCGCCCGACAGCCGCAGAGCGGCAGGCGCGGCGGCCTTTGCAAATGGGCTGCTCAGAGCGCACGTTATTCGGGCTTGCTGCCGTCCTTCGGTGCGCTTTGATTGCCGTCCGTCTTTGAGCCGGCATCGGGCTCATCAGAACCCGTATCAACGAGCTTGTCGGTCGGCGCAGCATCCGCAGCGGCAGGCGGCTCTTCAGCCTTGACTGTCGGCTTTGCAGCCGGCTGCGGCGCACGCGGCTTCATGTTTTCCTGCGCTTCCGTTGAACGAGGCGCGCGAGGCGGACGACCTTCCATGATGTCGTCAATCTGCTCCTTGTCGATGGTTTCCCATTCAAGAAGCGCATGCGCCATGGCGTGCATCTTGTCCTGATTCTCTTCAATGAGCTTGCGCGCGAGTGCGTACTGCTCATCGATGATGCGGCGGACCTCTTCGTCCACAGCCTGCATCGTGCGCTCGGAAACGTGTGTGGTCTTCGTCACCGAGCGGCCCAAGAACACTTCGCCTTCGTTTTCCGCATAGACCATCGGTCCCATGCGTTCACTCATGCCGTAGCGCGTCACCATGTCGCGGGCGAGCTGAGTGGCGCGTTCAAAGTCGTTCGAAGCACCCGTCGTCATCTGATGCATGAAAACTTCTTCAGCAATTCGTCCGCCGAAGAGAATGGCAATACGAGTGAGCAGATACTGACGGTTATAGGCGTAGCGGTCCATCTCCGGGAGCTGCATGGTGAGACCGAGCGCGCGGCCGCGCGGAATGATCGTCACCTTATGCACCGGGTCACTTTCAGGCAGAAGCCGAGCAACCAAGGCATGGCCGGATTCGTGATAGGCCGTATTCTTCTTTTCGTCCTCGCTCATCACCATGGCGCGGCGTTCCGCACCCATCATGATCTTGTCCTTGGCGTTTTCGAAGTCGGCCATCGTCACCACCCGGCCGTTGCGGCGAGCAGCGAAAAGCGCAGCTTCATTGACCAGATTCGCAAGATCGGCACCGGAGAAACCAGGCGTGCCGCGGGCGAGAATCGCCGAATCAACGTCCGGACCCGCGGGGATCTTCTTCATATGCACGGCAAGAATCTGCTCGCGGCCGCGGATATCAGGCAGCGGCACCACCACTTGGCGGTCAAAGCGGCCGGGGCGCAGAAGCGCCGGGTCAAGAACGTCAGGACGATTGGTGGCAGCGATGACGATCACATTTGCACCGGTATCAAAGCCGTCCATTTCAACGAGCATCTGATTGAGTGTCTGCTCGCGTTCATCATTGCCGCCGCCGAGGCCGGCGCCGCGCTGACGGCCGACCGCATCAATTTCGTCGATGAAGATGATGCAGGGAGCATTCTTCTTGGCGGTTTCAAACATGTCGCGCACGCGGGCTGCACCCACACCGACGAACATTTCAACGAAGTCGGAACCCGAAATCGTGAAGAAAGGCACACCGGCTTCGCCGGCAATAGCCTTAGCGAGCAGCGTCTTGCCGGTACCCGGGGAGCCCACGAGCAGCACGCCGCGCGGGATGCGGCCGCCCAAACGCTGATACTTCGACGGATCGCGCAGGAAGTCGACGATTTCCTGCACGTCTTCCTTGGCTTCGTCGCAGCCTGCAACGTCCTTGAAGCGAACCTTGTTGTCCTGTTCGGTGAGCATGCGGGCCTTGGACTTTCCAAAGGAGAAGGCGCCGCCGCCGCCCGCACCGCCCTGCATGCGGCGCATGAAAAAGATCCACACGCCGATCAGGAGGAGCATCGGGAACCAAGACACGAAAAGCGTTGTCAGGAAGGACGGTTCTTCCTCAGCCTTGCCGTAAACCTGAACGCCGTTCTTACGCAGGTCGTCGACCATCCAAAGATCGCCCGGACTCGTGATGGCGTACTCAGCTCCGGACTGCGGCGTGACGAGGATCTTGCGACCCTGCACTTCCACTTTGCGGATCTTGCCCGCCTTAGCGTCATCCATAAACTGGGTGTAGCTCGTCTGATCGAGCGGCTGCGCCGAGTTGGTCTCAAACTGGCGGAAAACCGTGAAGAGCACCACCGCGACGAGAATCCATACGGCAATGCGGGCAAAAGACTTATTGTCCAACTTTGAACTCCAGTATCCGTTCCGGACCGCCAAAGCGCTTCACTTTCTGACGCTCAAACGAAGCGGCGAAGAGAGACGCTGTACGACCGGTTTGCTTGATGCGGAGCGGACGGATGCGCTCGCGAGCAGGGTTGAGCCCGCAGCAGTCTGCTTCACTTGTTAGAGAAGACAGCTCTGCGGGCCGCAGATTTCGTAATTGTAGCGGCCGCACCTCTCTCAGGCAGGATCCTGAGGCACTTTGACGCGTTTTGCCGGCCGCCGGCAATGAAAGCAATTATTTCGGCGCCTTTAAACCCCGTGAGACCAGATACACCTCAGCGGACGTGTCACGGCTCGCTTTCGGCTTCTTAGCCGCCACCTTCTTGAAAACGCGTTTAAGCGACTCCACATATTGCGAATAGCCCGATCCCTGGAAGGCTTTTGTCACGAATACGCCGTTAGGCGCAAGGTGTTCGAGGCAAAATTCCAGCGCCAGCTCATTGAGCAGCAGCGAACGTGCTGCATCGGCCGCCGCGATGCCCGAAAGATTCGGCGCCATGTCCGAAAGGACCACGTCGACCTTGTCTCCGTTTAAAATCTCGGCGAGCTTATCGGCCACCTCTTGTTCGCGGAAGTCGCCCTGCAGAAAATAGACGTCATCGATGGGATCCATCGGCAGGATGTCCATGGCGATGATGCGCCCGCGAACGCTGCCGTCTGGACCGGCAAGCCGCTCCCGCACCACCTGCGTCCAACTGCCCGGCGCCGACCCCAAGTCGACGACGGTGCTTCCGGGCTTGAGGAGATGCTCCTTCTCATCGAGCTCAATGAGCTTATAGACGGAGCGTGCGCGGTAGCCCTCCGCTCTGGAGCGCTTCACGAACGGATCATTAATGTGGCGTTCGATCCAGGCGCGGTTGGATCTGAGTTTTTTGGTTGCTACGGGCATTGCGGCCCTCTCCAACTGTTTTGTGTTTTACGCTGCGCCCGACAGAATTCGCGGGTCGGGACTTGCTTCATCCCCGATCCTAAAGCGGCATCGGCCGTCGGTGCAGATCAATTTGACTGAAATTTTATGAGCGAAATTACTCTTTCGCGCGATGCGCGTCTCACGCTGCGCGCTCAGGCGCATCATCTCAACCCCGTAGTGCTTCTTGGCGCCAGCGGTCTCACCGAAGCGGTGATGAAAGAAATCGACCGCGAGCTTAAGGCTCACGAACTCATCAAAGTCCGCGTACCGACAGACGACCGCGAAGAACGCGAAGCGATCTTCGTCAAGATAGCCGACGAACTCGGCTGCGCCCGTGTGCAGATGATCGGCAAGCTGCTCGTCCTGTGGCGTCCGGCCGATGAGGAAGAACCCACAGCCGAAGAATGGATTGCCCGAGCTGCTGCCGCTGCCAAAGGGCTCGACAAAGAGGCCGCTGCTCCGGCCAAAAAGGTGGCCGTGAAGCGTCCCGGCGACAAGAAAAAGAAGGTTGAAGCGCAGCCGCGCCGACGTGCTCGTCCAAAGACGAAGCGCGTGACGAAAAAGTCTGCGCTCGGCTGATTCGACGGATCACACTGAAATAGAAGGGTTGCTGCACCAGATCCAGAGATCTGCGCGGCGGCAACAATTGGGCGGCAGTTCCTTATGCGGAACTGCCGCCTTTTTTGTCTCGGTGAACCGCCAAAGAGACGATCGAATTACTTGTATTCGACCGTTTCAACTTCAAATGTCACCTTGCCCTTCGGAGCCATGAAGACGACCGTATCGCCTTCACTCTTGCCAATGAGCGCACGAGCGATCGGAGACGAGACCGAAATGAGGTTCTTCTTGATGTCGGCTTCATCGTCGCCCACGATCTGATAGGTGACGTTTGAATCCTCTTCTTCGTCGTAAAGCGTGACGGTAGCGCCGAACACAATACGGTCGCCCGCAGCCACCGTCTTCGGATCGATCACCTGCAGCGCCGGAATCTTGCCTTCGAGCTCAGCAATGCGGCCTTCAATGTGGCCTTGCTCTTCACGAGCGGCATCGTACTCGGCGTTTTCCGAAAGATCGCCTTTTTCACGCGCTTCAGCAATCGCTGCAACGACATTGGGACGAGCGGTCTTCTTGAGGTAGTCGAGTTCGGCCTTGAGCTTGGCTGCGCCGGCAGCCGTAATAGGAATGCGGTTCATAGTATGACTAAAAAGAGCGTTGTGAGTTAATCGGATGTGTCTGTGCGCCGGGCACCGCCGGTCATCATGACAAACGGTCCATTCAAAGCTCAGCAAAGAGAGCATGGGCGGACAGGCAATGCGAAGGGCGGCGCCAATGGTTTCGGCACCGCCCTTCGAAAAGATTCTGTTTCGAAGAAGAATTCTAGCAAAGTGTGAGCGTTCGGGTTCGTGCAGCCGCGTCAAACGCATCGGCCCCTGTGTACCTGCCCGTTCATCAGGCAACGCGTTTGACAATCCTGAATCAGCTTTTTATAGTTGCATTAGTTCGATATCGAACCAAATATCATTTAAGGGAATATTTCACCATGACTCGAATTGCAGTTATCGGCGCCAATGGTCAAGCCGGCCGCCATATTGTTGCGGAAGCACTCGCCCGCGGCTTTGAAGTCACCGCCTTCGTTCGCGGCAGTTCTGCTCCGGCAGCACAGCATGTGGTTCATAAAGATGTGCTCGCGATTGAGCAGTCGGATCTTGCCGGCTTTGACGCCGTAGTAGATGCGCTCGGTTTCTGGACCCCTGACACGCTGCCGCTTCACGTAAAGACAGCGCTATATCTGGCTGATTTGCTCTCGGGCACGAAAACGCGCCTGCTCATCGTCGGCGGCGCGGGCAGTCTCTATATGGATGCGGCCCACACGCAGCAGCTCGTGGATCAGCCTTTCTTCCCTGCGCAATACCGTCCGCTCGCGAGTGCTCAACGCGATCAGCTCGAGGCCATCCGCAAACGCAGTGATGTTCAATGGACCTTCATTTCGCCCGCAGCGGAATTTGAAGTGAGTCAGCCTCGGACGGGCCAATATGTGCTCGCCGGCGAAGAATTTACAACCAATGCGGAAGGCAAAAGCGTTGTGAGCTATGCCGATTACGCCGTTGCGGTGGTCGACCTCATTGCCAACGGCTCGCACATTCAGGAGCGCGTTTCAGTTCGCGGATCGTAATGCTGCATGCTTTGGCAGCGGACATCCCGTCCGCTGCAGCACCCTTTTTTAAAGCGCCTTCACGGGCCGAGCGTCACTCGCCCGCATAATTTTCCGGATTAAGGCGTCTTTCAACGAGCTCAATGAAGATGTGAATGCATTTGATGTGGAGTTCCTGCACGCGGTCGGCGTAACGTCCGCCCGGCGTCACGATCGCCACATCAGAAAGCTTGGCAATCGGGGAATCCGCTCGCCCCGTAAGCGACACGACCTTCACCCCCTTGGCTCGGGACGCCTCAACCGCACGGAGCACGTTCTTGCTCGTGCCCGAAGTGGAAATGCCGAGCAGGACGTCTCCCGAACGCGCGACGCCTTCAATGTAGCGGGAGAAAACATATTCATAGCCAAAATCATTGGCCACGCAGGCCATGTGCGAGGCATCGGCAATCGCTGTCGCAGCATAGGCCGGCCGATTATTGCGGTAGCGTCCCGTCATCTCTTCGGCAAAGTGCATCGCATCGCAGAGGCTCCCGCCGTTTCCGCAGGAATAAATGCGCCCGCCAGACTGCAGTGCATCGGCCATCAGATTGCCGGCACCGTTGATTCGCTCAAGCATGACTTCATCGGAGAGGAGATGCGCAAGCGCCTCCTGCGCCTCCAAAAGCGCGGCGCGGACATGCTGTGTGCTCATGCGAAAAATCCCTTGTTGAAAATGTTCAGCCAATCTGCCGGCGGTCTTCAATGGCCGCGGCAATCGTCGCGAGATCAGTGTACTCAACCTCCAATCCGGATGGCAGACCTCTTGCAAGACGCGTAATTCGCAGCTGCGGCCAACGCTTCTTGACGGCGCCCATCAGATAGTACGCTGTTGCATCCCCTTCGGGCGTGTAGGACGTCGCAACCACAATTTCACGCAGACCGTTCTCTGCGAGCCCTTCCTCAATACGCACGAGGAGTTCTGGGAACCCAATCTCGGTCGGCCCCATATCATCCATGGGCGAAAGCCGCCCCCCGAGAATGAAGTAAAGCCCCGGCCAATTGAGCGACTTTTCGAGTGCCATCTGATCCTGGACGGTTTCGACTACGCAGAGCAGCGACGCGTCTCTTGACGGATCTGCGCAGATTTCGCAGACCGCCCCTTCGCACCAGGTGCGGCAGCGCGGACAGCGATGCACCTTGGTTTCGGCGTCGGCCAACGCTTGGCGAAGCGCCTGCAGCTCGCCGCGGCGCTTAGGCGAAAGGAGAAAGAAAGCCGCGCGCTGGGCACTGCGCGGACCGTATCCGGGGAGCGCTTCCAATGCTTTAACGAGCGCAGCAATGGCGGGAGAGCTTTCCTGCGGCATAACGTTTTGCCTCATGCCTCACGCGCAAACGTCATCTTGACGTCGCGCGGACGGCCCCAATAAGGCCAGCTCGTCACCAGTATGACTGCCCCGGCTGCGGCATAGGCAGCCGCATTTTCGGCATTGACGCCGCCCGCAGCGGAAAGCAGCGTTCCTCGGCCGAGGCTTTTGGCAAAGTCTGCCGTGCGCGCCAATGCCTCGGGAGCAAAGCGTTCACACTGCACAATGTCGGCGCCAAGCTCGATAAACTCACGCGCCTGCGCTTCGCAGGAAGCTTCTACAGCTGTCTTTTTTTCCGGATTGGCGGCCTTGAGTCTGGCAAAAGCGCCCGCAAAGTCGTCGGTAAAGACGCGGTGCTGATCAAACACCAATATGGAATCGGACAGCCCCAGACGGTGCACGGTTCCGCCGCCGGCAAGCAGGCCGGCGAGCGCAATGCGCTTGCCGCCCGGATAGTGCTTGCGGGTTCCCGCCACCACCGCCTGCGGATTCACCGAACGAGCCGCATCAACCATCGCCCGCGTGCGCTCGGCGATGCCGCCCGCGTACTCCATGACGCACTGAGCGGTTTTATAAGCAGCATGGAGCGCTTGAGCGGAACCGCGGGCACAGAGGAAAGGAACACGAGCAGCGAGCAAATCGCCGTCCTTGGCGAATACTTCAACGGATGCGCCTGCAGCGAGGAAAATTTCCCGCGCCAGGTCGATGCCGGCCGCGATGCCCGGCGTCTTGAGCGAAGCACTGACAGTGCCGCAGGTTTCCTCGATTCCCAGCCCGACCGTTGTGAGATCTTCATAAGGGCAGTCGGCCAAAAGGATCGATTCGGCCCATTGACGCGTCGTGAGCATCACGCACCTCCAAAATGTGCGGCATAAAGAAAAGCTCCGCCGGATGCGGCACGCCGCCCGAACGGAGCCATCCGCCGAACGCGTGCACTGCGCTCGGCATGGGATGAGAAATCTCGAGCTGCTTTTAGAAAGGCAGCTTCATGCCCGCGGGAAGCGGCACGGCTTTGTTCATCGCCGCTTCGCTCTCCGTGCGGCAGGTTTGCTGCGCATTGTTGAAAGCGAGCATCACGAGATCTTCGAGCATTTCGATATCTTCAGGATCCACCACCTTCGGGTCGATCTTAATGCTGCGGCATTCATGACCGCCTGTAATCACAACCTTCACGGCGCCGTTGGCGGCTTCACCCGTGAATTCGGTCTGCTTCAGTTCTTCCTGAACTTTGGCGAGCTTTTGCTGCATCTTCTGCGCCTGGGCCATCAAACCGCCCATGCCGCCCATTCCACCCATGCCGCGCATGCGAACCTCCATTGAGTGTCTTAAAAAAATGTTGCTGTTCTTTGCCGCTTTTACTCGGCTCCGCGCTTTTCTTCTTCACTGAGCGGTCGAATTGAACTCTCGTCAATTGTGCCGCCGAAAAGCCGCAGAACCTCTTTGACAAGCGGATCGTTCTTGAAGCGCTCGACCATCTCCTGGTGCTCCTTGGCACGCCGACGGCGATCGGCATCAGCCACCGTCGCGCCAGCCTCAGTAGCGCCGGCCTCAAAAAGCACACGGAACGGCCGGCCGAAATAAGCCGACAAACGCTCCTCTAGAAACCTGCGGTTCTGCTCAGTAACGAGCGACTGAACGCCGAGGCGCAATTGTACGCGATCCCGAGTAAGTTCAATGACCTGCGACTCTGCAGCAAGCACCTTTAAAGGCCCCGCAAGTCCTGCTCCCGCAATAATTTCCCGCCAGCTGAGGGGTGCCCCGTCAATGGACGGCTGCACCCGGGGAGTGACCTCAGCCGGCGCGGGGCTCTCCCCCGCCGGCTCCCGGATTATCGGGAATGAAGGGCGGAGGCTCCTCCATCATCGGAGGCGGCGCCGCCTGAAGGGACTGAGTCGGTCGGGACGGTGCTTGCGGAGCCCGAGGCGTCGGGGCGTTCTGCGGGGCGGGCGAAAGCGCTGCCCGCGCCGGTTCAGCCGTGCGCTGAGGCGGCACATTGCGAAGTCCCGCAGGCTTAAAGGCCAGCATGCGCAGCAGCGCCATCGTAAAGCCCGCATACTCGTCGGGCGCCAGTGCCAGATCATTTCGTCCCGTAAGCGCAATCTGATAGTAGAGCTGGACCTCTTCGGGCGAAAGCAGAGCAGCGAGCTCGGCCAATTCCGGATATTCCGGGTCATCCGCCGCGACAGCCTCCTTCACGCGCTGCAGGAGCGCAATCTTGTGAAGCATGGCAGCGAGCCCCCTCAAGGCTTCGCCGAAGGAGACGCTCTCGACGACCATTTCGTCAGCGAGCCGAATCATCTGTGCAGCATCACCCGCGGCCAACGCACGCAAGATTGCGCTCAGCGCATTGGCCGACGAAAGACCGAGCATGCTCCGTACAGCACCATCAGTCACTTTGCCGCCCGAAAAGGCTATAGCCTGATCGAGCAACGACAAAGCATCGCGCATCGAACCGCGGGCGCCTTCAGCGATGAGCCGCAGTCCAGGGCGCTCGTATTCGATGCCTTCCTTTCCGAGAATAAATTCCAGATGCTCGACAATGCCCGCCGGCGTCATGTTGCGCAGCGTGAACTGTAAGCAGCGCGACAACACCGTCACCGGCACCTTCTGCGGATCCGTCGTCGCCAGAATGAACTTCACATATTCGGGCGGCTCTTCGAGGGTCTTCAGCATGGCGTTGAAGGCCGTGCTCGAGAGCATGTGCACTTCGTCGATCATGTAGACCTTGAACCGCCCTTCGGTCGGCGCATACATCGCTCGCTCAAGGAGCTGCGTCATATCCTCAACCGAGCGGTTCGAGGCCGCATCCATTTCGATGTAGTCGACAAAGCGCCCTTCATCAATTGCGCGGCAGGCTTCGCACACGCCGCAGGGGTGCGCCGTCACGCCGCCCTTGCCGTCCGCGCCCTGACAGTTGAGCGCCTTGGCAAAGATGCGTGAAATGGTGGTCTTCCCAACGCCGCGCGTTCCGGTAAACAGATACGCGTGATGCAGCCGTCCTTCGGTGAGCGCACGCGTGAGCGCCGTCACCACGTGGTCTTGGCCGACGATGGATTCGAAATCATGGGGACGCCACTTGCGGGCGAGTACCTGGTAGCTGCTCATCTTGCGAAAACGCTTCGGGCTCTGAAGAATTCGGACGGCGCCGGAAAGGGCCATCCCATATATGGAGCTTTATTTTAGCGGCTGTGCAGAATGCCCCAATGCGCACTTATTGAAACCGGCCCCGGATGTTCGCTGCGGCGTCTGCAGGTACGAAAATGGCGAGCCTTATCCTCGGCACTGCACGCACACCAGTATGGCTGCTTCGTTCCCGACCTGACCAGGTTTCCGGGGCGCGCATGCGAGGGGACCCGCCAAGCGCAAGAGTATATGGGATGGTTGCAGGAATTGCAAAATTTTGCTTCCTGCGCCGCCTGCACCCATTCGGCATTTGCTCGAGCAGTGTTAGTATTTGCGGCAGACTTTACCAAAGCGGTCTGCTGAGCGCTCGCCTCTATATGCCTCTGAGCATGGAGAATCCGCGCATCGGCCATGCCGCTCCAGCCGAACCGGCGTGAGCCGGTTCGTGCGCAACCTTTTCATTCCAGTCAGACGCAACCCTGCGAAAGCGGCGTAGAGCCTTCGTTCGGTCATTCTTTTGCGGCACCTGCCGCCGACCGTTTTTTGTGCGTCGCACCCTAGCGCTTTTAAAGCTCTTCAGCACTGCGGTGCCGTCTGACTTCATGGAGACCATCATGAGTGAAATTCTTCACATCAACGACGAAACTTTTGATCAGACCGTCAACAGCGACACGACCGTTTTTGTTGACTTCTGGGCGCCCTGGTGCGGCCCCTGCCGTATGCTCGCCCCGCGCCTTGAGCAGGCGGCTGAAACGTTTGACGGACGTGCTGTCATCGCCAAGTACAACTGCGACGAAGCCTCTGACAAGGCTGCTCAGTACGGCGTACGCGGCATCCCGACCGTCATCGCCTTTAAGAAGGGCGAGGTCATTGATCAGCGCACCGGTGCCTGCGACCAGGCTACGCTTGATGCGTTTATCGAAAAGAACCTCTAAAATCCTATTTCTCCGCTGCGGCGCTCAGCATCCATGAGCGCCGCGGTGCATTCCGGCATCCGTCCGGAATGCCGCAGCCCGCCGACCGCTCATCATGGAGCATTTCCGGCAGCTGCCGCCGCATTCAGCCCTCTGAGCACTTCTAACGCTCTGCAGCATCGCCAGAATGCACCCGCCGGTTCTGCGCCTCATGAACCCGGCCTCCCCCAATAAGCAACAATTTATCTACTCGAAGCAGGACACACCGCTTAGGCGTGCACCTCGACCTTTCGCAATGCCGGATGATTCCGATCCGTATGCGAGAGCTGTCTGGCGCCGCCGGCCTTGAAGATCATGCACCTTTCCGACCTTAAAGCCCTTCACGTTTCCCAGCTCCTAGACATGGCCGCTGCGCTCGAAGTCGACAACGCTCAGCGCATGCGCAAGCAGGAGCTTATGTACGCCATTCTGAAGAAGAAGGCCAAGCTCGGCGAAACCATCTACGGCGACGGCACGCTTGAAATTCTTCCCGACGGATTCGGCTTTCTGCGCTCGCCCGAGACGAGCTATATGGCAAGCACCGATGACGTCTATATTTCGCCCTCGCAGATTCGCCGCTTCAATCTTCATACCGGCGACTCGATTGAAGGCGAAGTCCGCATTCCGAAGGACGGTGAGCGCTATTTCGCACTGGTGCGAGTGGATACGGTGAATGATTTGCCGCCCGAAGCGCTTAAGCACCGGATGCTTTTTGAGAACCTCACGCCGATCTTCCCGAATAAGCAGCTCGTGCTCGAACGCGACATGCGCGGCGACGAGAACCTCACGGGCCGAATCATTGATATGTTCGCCCCCATCGGCAAGGGGCAGCGCTCGCTGATCGTCGCTCCGCCGAAGTCAGGCAAGACGGTTCTGCTGCAGCACATCGCCCACTCCATTTCGGCCAACTATCCCGACGCCGTCCTCATGGTGCTTCTCGTCAATGAACGTCCGGAAGAAGTGACGGAAATGCAGCGCACTATCCGCGGCGAAGTTGTAGCCGCCACTTTCGATGAACCGGCGGTGCGCCACGTACAGGTCGCCGAAATGGTGATCGAAAAAGCTAAGCGACTCGCTGAATCCAAGCGCGACGTCGTGATTCTGCTCGATTCCATCACGCGTCTTGCCCGCGCCTACAACCAAGTGATCCCGTCGTCGGGCAAGGTGCTCACGGGCGGCGTCGACGCCAACGCACTCGAACGGCCCAAGCGCATCTTCGGCGCGGCCCGCAACATCGAAGAAGGCGGCTCGCTCACGATTATCGGCACCGCGCTCATTGACACGGGCTCGCGCATGGACGACGTGATCTACGAAGAATTCAAGGGCACGGGCAACAACGAAATCCACCTTGAACGCCGCATGGCTGAAAAACGCGTCTTCCCGGCCATCAATCTCACGCGCTCGGGCACTCGCCGCGAAGAGCTGCTGCTCGATCCGGAAGTGCTCCAGAAGACCTGGGTGCTGCGTAAGTTCATCTACGACATGGATGAAATCGAGGCCATGGAATTCCTCCTCGACAAGCTCAAGAAGACGAAGAACAATGCAGAGTTCTTCGAACTGATGAAGCAATAATTCACGCCTCATCAAATCAAACGGCCTGAAGCATCAAACCTCAGGCCGTTTGTTTTTCTGGCGAAAACAGCATTAAGCTGCCAGACTTTCTCGAATCCGAGCAATCACTTCATTCTCGTCTGGGCTCGTGAGTTCGATCGACTGAAATCCCGCTTCACGAAGACGCGACTCCACGCGCGGATGAATCGTGAGCGCCTTGCCCCGGGTAATCCACATGCGGGCATTGGGTACGGGTCTCACCGCATGCATCAGCACATCGACCGCGTCAGTGCTGGTGAGGTAGATCAAGGGCGAAGGGCCAAGGATCGCTTTTTCCAGACGATGGAGCTGCGGCACCGTCAGTTCAAGCGGCACGCGGATATAAGTCGAAAGCACCACCACATCGCTCCCGATGCGGCGGAACTGTTCAGGGAGCCACTCTCGTCCGGTCTGCCCCCGCAGAAAGAGCACTCGCGAAGGCGCGCCGTGCGCCTGCACGAGCGGCCACAAAGCCTCACTGCCCGAATGCGACGCGTCGCCTTCGGGATAGATGAGCTTCACCTTGGGGCCCCAGGCCGCACGGATCACGCGCGCCGTGCCTTCGCCCACCGTTGCGAGCGTGATGTGCTTGGGCCACTCACGCACCCAGTGCGCGGCGGCCGCAACAGAGGCTGGGCTCGGCAGCACCACCATTTCAACGTCATCGAGATTGGAGAGACGTTCAGTGATTTGATCTGTTTCTTCCGGAAGCTCAATGGAAAATGCCGGCCAGCGCACAGCATGGATCCCTTGGGCTTCAAGCAGTTCAGCGAGACGATTATTGGCTTCGCCCGGACGCATCAAAATGACCGGGCGGGAGGTCGTTCGGAGTGGTTCGTTCATCCCAAGCAGGCCTTCAGATAATCTTCTGCACCTTGACGGCGCAGGTCTTCAACAACACGAGCGGCGAGCGCTTCGGGCTCGGCCAAAGGACCGCGGGCTTGAGTGAACGCGGCCTTGCCTTCCTTATGGTTGCCGACGAGCGCGCGCAGCCAGAGCTCGCCGTTTTCCACCACCGCATACGCCGCGAGCGGCACCTGGCAGGAACCGCCCAATGCGCGCGATACTGCACGTTCAGCCATGCAGCAGGCACGGGTTTCAGGCGAATTAATGAAGCCAAGCGCGGCTTCCATCTTCTCGTCGCCCTTACGGATCTCAATGCCGAGCGCACCTTGTCCCGGAGCCGGAAGGCTCACTTCCGCGGGAATGATCTGGCGAATACGGTCACCGAGCCCCAGCCGCTTAAGACCAGCAGAAGCCATCACCAAAGCGTCAAACTGACCTTCGTCGAGCTTACGCAGACGCGTGCCGACATTGCCGCGCACCGGCAGCACTTCCAAATGCGGATAGCGCATGCGCAGCATCAGCTCACGGCGCAGGCTGGCGGTGCCGACACGCGCGCCGGCAGGCATATCGTCGAGGGACGCGTACTTGGGCGACACAAACGCGTCGCGCGGATCTTCGCGTTCACTCACTGCAACCAGTTCAAACCCTTCGGGAAGCTCCATCGGAACGTCTTTGAGGGAATGCACGGCGAGATCAGCTCGCCCTTCGAGCATCGCCGCTTCGAGCTCCTTCACAAAGAGTCCCTTGCCGCCTACCTTGGAAAGGGTGCGGTCGAGGATCTGGTCGCCGCGCGTCGTCATGCCAAGGAGTTCAACCTCCGCCCCGGGATAACGGTCGCGCAAAAGCGCCTGAACGTGCAGAGCCTGCCACATGGCAAGCGGGCTTTCGCGGGTAGCGATGACGCATCGATCAAAGTGGGGCATGGTGAGTATGACTTCCTTTTATTGTTTTGAGGGTTGTTCCAAAAGCCTTCCTAAGCGGACTGCATCTGCAGATCCGCAAGTGCGCAACGACGCGGGGGGATGACTTCCGGCGGTCTTCTTATTCTAAGGCCTGCTCTTTAGCGCCTCCCTTAAGTTTCGAGTTTGGATTGGGTCTCAGTGCTTGAAGTACCGCTGATTACACCCGTTCTTTGAACCTCAGACCGGCAAAACATACTGTGATTCGCGCTGCAGGTCATCTGCCGGCCTTTGTCTCTGCCTTGTCCGACAGCAGGATTTAACCTCATCGGACTTGCATGTCGTCCTTCATTTGAGCATAATGGCCGGTCTTCCCAGTTGGCACGTGGGCCGGCATGCCCGTCGTAAGACCTTCCGCTTTATGAAGGCTGACGCGCAAGGCCGCCAGGGCGACCGACACAAAAAACTAGGAACATCTTTCAAAATGAAGCCGAATATCCACCCCGAGTACCGTCCCGTTGCCTTCGTTGACCTTTCGATCAACAAGACCTTCATCATCCCGTCCGCCGTTCAGACGCGCGAAACGGTTGAAATCGACGGCGTGACGTACCCGCTCTTCAAGCTCGATACCTCCTCGGCCAGCCACCCCTTCTACACGGGCGCCCAGACCCGCATCGTTGAAGCCGGCCGCGTCGAGAAGTTCCGTGCGAAGTTCGCCGCCAAGAAGCAGGCCCTCAACACGGCCGCCGAAGCTGCGAAGTCCACGAAGTAATTCGTCAGCTTTCGCCGCCGGATCCTTCCTTTAGGCGCCGGCGTGCAATCTCTCGCTCGGCTGCTACGAGGCCGCCTCATTACAAAAGAGCCCCGACGCATTCGCCCGAGAGCAAAAAAGGAGAGCCCCTCAAGACTTGAGGACTCTCCTTTTCTTTGTTTGAACTTTCCGCAAACACCATCGCCGCTCGCTCCGCCGAGAGCACCGCCCACTTGCGCCCAGTTCATTTTCTGCTGCATTCGTCATGCTCACACAACGTCCTACTCCCGCCTTCATGTCTCAGGAAGCCGCCCGCCGGCTGCCGCGCTTTTCATTGGCGCTGCTCCTTGCGGTCTTTATTCTGAGCAGCTTCTGGGCTGACGGCCTCTGGACGCTGCGCGATGCTGCGGGATTCGGCGTAGCGCAGTCCATGACAAACGGCGGACTGGAAGCTTGGCTTCTGCCGCAGATTCAGGGGACGCCGGAAGCTGAGATCGGTCCTTTGGCAGGATGGGCAGCCGCGCTTTTCATGAAGCTCTTCTCTGAGCTTTTGGGTGAAATCGGCGCCTATCGACTGACGAGTGTTTTCTGGTTCCTTTTCACATCCGTCGCGATTTGGTCAACCGCCTGGCGTCTGGCGCGACGCGCCGAAGCCCAGCCGGTAGCTTTCGCCTTCGGCGGTCAGGCTGCCCCGGTCAGTTTTGCCCGTACTACAGCGAGCTGTGCAGTACTCTTCTTTGTTGCGTCATTTGGCATCGCCACTCGCCAATATGAACCGATTGCCGATACAGCGCTGGTCGCTGCTGCGGCCTGGGCGCTCTGCGGCGCGGCCATGTCGCTTCGCCGCCCCTTTGTCGGCGCATTCGTCTCCGGTCTTGCTGCCGGGGGAGCCGCACTCACCACTTCATTTGCCTGCGGTTTTTGGCTCTTTCTGAGCGCCCTCGCGGCACAGGCAGTGCTCCGCGCTTTGGGCGGCAGCCGTCTGCTGCGGATTGCGTTAACGGCATTGGGATTTGCTGCGCCGCTCATTTTCTGGATAGGCACCGCCTGCCTCACAGTACCCGACGCTGCCGAAGTTTGGTTCCCGCTCTGGTTCTCAAACCAAGCTCAGCATCTGGAACCCGCCTCTGCTGCCGCCATTTTCTGGCTTTCACGTACGGCTGTTTGGTTTCTCCTTCCCATGTGGCCGATTGCGCTCTGGGCGCTCTACAGCTGGCGGCGTCAGCTCGACCGCACGCAGATCCTGCTGCCGAGCCTCTTCCTCGCGGCCATCGTCTTTGCCGGCTTCTTCATCCGTTACGATGCTGCAGGGAACCTCCTGCTGATCTCGATTGCGCCCACCTGCGTGCTGGCCGCCTTCGGGCTCGCGAGTCTGCGCCGCTCACGTGAAAATCTTTTGGATTGGTTTGCGCTTTCGGTCTTTACCGTCGCATTGCTCACGGTCTGGCTTTACTGGCTTGCCGCTCTCACAGGCATGGCTCCCAAGATGGCCAAGTCCGTCTACATGCTCGCGCCGGGGCTTGACGTCACGCTAGACTGGTCTATCCTCGCACCTCTTACGGTCACTGTCATCTGGTTCGTTTGCGTCATCTGGCGCCTCACGCACCGCCCAATCGTCGTTTGGCGAGGCCCATGGCTCTCTGCGGCCGGCATGACAGCTGTAGCCGTGACGCTGCTCGGCCTCTGGCACGAAGGCATTGACGTCAACCGCTCTTACCAAGGCGTCGCCCGTGCCACGGCCGAAGCCATCGAGAGTCTTGCAGGCACCGGCACCAAAATCGACGGAGCTGATCTGCCGGGCGGCATCCGCGCTGCACTCCACTATTACGGCGGCATCGACTTCGCTCGCCCGGGCGAAAAGGCACCCTTGAAGCTCGTACGCGTACGCAGCGACTACGCGCCGGCGAAGGCTTTGACCGAAGCGATCTCCCGACCCCATACCGACGAAACGTTCTACCTTGTTGCGGGCACGATTCGGTGAATCCTGCCGACGCCATCCCGCAGCAGCCAAACACCAGATCCCGTGGTCTTTGAGCATACCTAAACACGTTAATTGCGACCCCGCTTTATGACGACGCTTTTACCTCCAGACATCTCCCTCAAGGCGCTCCTCAAGCTCGCCGGCCCCATCTTCGTCGCCAACGTAGCCATCATCGGCAGCGGCACGATCGACACGATTATGGGCGGGCAACTGGGTAAGGAGCATCTTGCCGCCATTGCGCTGGGCATATCCGCCACGATTTCCGTGCTGATGGGACTCGTTGGCATTCTGCAGGGGCTTTCACCCATCGCCGGTCATCACTTCGGCGCTCGGCGGCCGCGGGAAATCGGCATCGATGTGGCCCAAGCCTTCTGGCTCGTCATTTTTCTCTCCATGATTGGCGTACCGCTTCTTGCTGCTACCGATTTTTGGACAGATTTGGGCGGCGTGACGGGTGAAGTAAAGCGCATGGCGGCTGACTATCTCTTCTGGACCGCCATGGCGCTTCCAGGCTCAATGGCTGCACGCGTCTTCATTGCCGTGAACGCTGCGGTCTCGCGGCCCAAAATTACGATGTGGGTATCGCTTGGCATGCTCGTCCTCAAGGTGCCGCTCAACGCTATCTTCATGTACGGACTGCTCGGCTTCCCGGCGATGGGCGGGGGCGGTGCAGGCGTGTCGTTCTTTGTGCTCACATATGTTTCGCTTTTTGCTTATTGGATCATCTGGCGAAAAAGCGCTTACTTTCTGCCTATGCACTCGAACGGCTTCGTGCGTCCGCAGTATCAGCGTCTGAAGGAACTCCTCAAGGTCGGCGTGCCGATGGGCATCTGTACGTTCTTTGAAGTTTCGAGCTTCACGCTCATGGCTATTTTTGTTTCGCGTCTGGGGCCCGCTGTGATTTCCGCCCACCAGATCGTGGCGAATCTGACGTCGCTATGCTACATGGTGCCGCTTTCGGCCGGCATTGCCTCGAGCGTGCTGATTGCGCAGAGTTTGGGCGCTGGCTGGCCAGCAGTCGCAGAAATCGCCATGAAGCGTACGCTGCGCCTTACCCTTTCTATTGCTGTCCTCGCCTCGCTCGTGCTTTATCTCTTCCGCGGAGCGATTATCTGGCTCTATACCAGCGAGCCGCCTGTTCATGATCTCGCTGCGTCGCTCCTGCTTTTCGGGTGCTTCTACCACGTCTTTGACGCCATGCAGTCTGTGAGCAGTTTTGCACTGCGAGGCTACCGCGTCACTTTCGCTCCAATGCTTATTTACGGCGTACTCCTCTGGGGCGTGGGACTTGGTCTCGGGTACTTCTTCGCCTTCGGCGGCGAATGGGCCGGCGGACCTTACGGTGCCTACGGCTTCTGGGGAGCTACCGCTGCCGGTCTGTTCCTCACCGGCATCGCACTCTTCGTGATGGCCTTCTGGGTAGCCCGCTCCTTCTCTAAAGACGAAAAACACAGCAGCGCGGAAGTCGCCGCAGCCATCGAAGCCGCTCTCGGCAAACAGGTCATGCCGGCCTAATCGGCACTGAGATTTGTCACACATTGCTTTTTTCAACAGCGGCTTTTGCTCACTAGCAAAAGCCGCTTTGTTATCCGGACCTCCCCGAGAAGCGAGCCATCATGAGGCGCGATGGGCAATCCGCGCCATCGGCAAATTTAAGGCATATCCCGGAGATCTCGGACGTGCTAGTGTGTTGAAAGCGCTCTTTCAATTCCAAAAAACCTTACCTGTCGCTTCCGGCCGACCCCAACCAAGCCGCACTACAGGCCGTACGACTATGTCTACCATGCTTTTCCCCAGTCCAATTTTCGGACCCGTACACTCGCGCCGTCTTGGCGTTTCGCTCGGCATCAATCTGCTTCCCGCCGACGGAAAGATCTGCTCCTTTGACTGCATCTATTGCGAATGCGGACTCAACGGCTCACATCGGCCGCACCTGCGCTGCCCAAGCCGTGCGCTCGTAGTCTCGAGCCTAGAGGAAAAACTCGTTGAAATGGCTGCCGACGGCGTCAAGCCCGACAACCTTACTTTTGCCGGAAACGGCGAACCCACATCGCATCCGGAATTTCCGGAAATTGTCGACGACGTTATCGCCCTGCGAAACCGTTTTGCGCCATCGGCCAAAATCAGCGTTCTCACGAATGCCAGTCACATTCTTAAACCCACCATTTTCGAAGCTCTTCTTAAGGTTGACAATCCGCTGCTGAAGCTCGATACGGTCGACCCCGACTACATTCACCGGGTAGACCGTCCCAACAGCCGCTACGACCTGCCTGCACTCATCAAGCAAATGCAGGCCTTCAACGGCAAATGCATGATCCAGACAATGTTCATGAAGGGAGATTGGCAGGGCGTATCCGTCGATAATACGGGAGATGAATACGTATTGCCTTGGCTTGAGGTCGTGAAATCCATTCATCCCGAACTCGTCACGATCTACACTCTTGACCGCGAAACGCCCAGCAAATCACTTCTCAAGGCTACGCATGAAGAACTTGACCGCATTGCGGACCTTATTCATGCCGCCGGACTGAAGTGCACGGTGAGTTATTGATCCTCAGGACTGACGCCGTCATCGCTCATAGTCACTGAGCGTAAAAAAACCTCCTGTCGGAAAATCCTTCAGGAGGTTTTGTTTATCTACGGCTCTCTGCGCTCCGCCTTGGAGAGCAGAGCACATAAAGATCAGTTAGCCGTATAGCGGTGGTCGCGAAGCGCCTGAACACGGTCTTCGATCGAAGGGTGCGAGGCAAAGAGGCTGCCGATACCGCCCGAAATGCCGAAGCCCTTCACGGCGCCAGGAAGCTCATTGGGTTCCATGCCGCCCAAGCGCTGCAGCGCATTGATCATCGGCGTAGTGTCGTGCATGAGATCTGCTGCGCCAGCGTCGGCATGGTATTCACGCCAGCGGCTGAAGTAAGCAACGACCATCGAGGCGAGGAAGCCCAAGCAGATATCGAGAACAAGCGACGTTACATAGTAGCCGACGCCCGGACCTTCTTCTTCGTTACGCAGAATCTGGCGGTCAACCACCCAACCGATGATGCGGGAGATGAAGAATACAAAAGTGTTCATCACGCCCTGCAGAAGCGTCATCGTCACCATATCGCCATTCTTCACATGGCTCATTTCATGGGCAAGAACAGCTTCAACTTCCTGAGCATTCATCGAGCTCAAGAGTCCCGTCGACACGGCGACGAGAGAGTTGGAGCGCGAGGGGCCCGTAGCAAAAGCGTTGGGTTCACCTTCATAGATGGCGACTTCCGGCATCGGAAGACCCGCTTCATTGGCGAGCTTGCGCACGGTTTCAACGACGTACTGCTCCACGCGGTTGCGGGGATTATTCACGTCAATCATCGTGAGGCCCATCGTCATCTTCGCCATCATCTTGGAGGCAAGGAGCGAGATGATCGAACCCGAGAAGCCCACCACCATCGCGAAGATGAAGAGGGTTCCAAGGTTGAGGCTCGAACCGGCCATGGTGCCGAAATTGATGCCGAACACCATCTGCACCACCGTGAGGATCACGGAAAGCATGATGAAGATGGCGAGATTGGCCAAAATGAGGAGGCCGATGCGCTTAAACATGGCTATCTTCTTCCTTCTAGGCGTCCATCCGGACGCATTAAAAATTGCAGCTGCCGCTTCGTCTTTATTCTCATGGCCGCAACAGCGCGATGCCCCGCGAATGTCTGAAGTTCTCTGAGAGGGTGGGGTATCCGCTTCAGACAATCCGCCCAGTCTTAGGGGAATTTGGAGTTTATTTTACGGTTGAGACTCGAGAGGCTGACTGCTTCATCAGCACCTATTTGTAACAAACAGGCGGCGATTTCAACGATCAGCAACGCGCTTGGGCGAGAAGCTTTCCCATGCACCGCACCCTAAGCAGTGCCACGAGAAGCTCGACGCTAAGAACCCGCACTTGCGGCACTGAAAGCGGCTCCACTTGCGGCCATTCTTTTCCATCAATCCCGCCACGAGCTTTGTCATGGGATCATCGGGATTGCCTTTAAGGCGAATCTGCAAAAGCGCGTTGTAGGCCGAGAGCGTCGGATGCTTTTCAAGAAGACTCTGCGCGAGTGTCTCAGCCGCTCCGATACCCTGCCAAGCAGCAATACGCGAAAGCGTCGCTTCCATAACATCAGCCGTACTGAGCCGTTCCGTGGTGTCGAGCAAGAGTTTTAATGCGCCCGCACGGTCGCCCTGTTCATTCATCGCATCGGCGAGCTTGCCGATTACCAAAGGCGCATAATCCGGATTTTTCTCAATGACTCGGCGCCACCAGCGAACAGCTTCAGTCGTGGCGCCTGCGGCCTCTGCCACCTTGGCAATCGTCATCTGGGCACGCGGCGTAGCGTCCGCGTACTTCATAAGCTGCTCGACCAAAAGACGCGCATCTTCCGAACGCTTGGCACGAAGCGCCTGATCAATACGTTCGCAGTAGAAATGCGCAATTTCAAGCGAATGCGTTTCGCCGGCCTGTGTTTCGAGCAGTCGAGCCGTTTCCGTTGCCGCCGCCCATTCATGCTCAATGACATAGATGGAGAGCAGCTGGCGAAGCGCATAAAGATGTTCGCTCGGCACCGAAGAGAGTTTGCGGTAAGCCGCTTCTGCGCGGTCAAAGAAGCCCGCCGCCAGGAAGTCCTGAGCGAGCTCCTTCAATGCTAAGGCACGTTCTTCATCAGAAAGAACCGCGCGATTGTAGAGATGCCGATGCAGGCGAACCGCTCGTTCAAATTCCCCCCGGCTGCGAAGCAGGTTCCCGAGAACGCGTTCAAGTTCCGTGAGTTCCGGATCCACGCGCACAACTTCAATGAAAGCGTCGATCGCCTTATCGGATTCACCGTCCAGAAGAAGGGCAAGCCCCTTCGTGGTGATCTCCGGCACCTTCTCGGATTCGCCCCGCTGCTTCTGATCGAACCCCCTGCACCACCAACCGGCAAAAAAGAGGACGGGTACGAATACCAGATACCAAAGGTCAAATTCCATGATTGAACGCGGGACGGGAAATAAGGACTGAGGGAGGGATTTTACGCCGGATTGCTTGTTTTGTTTGAATTTTTCTTAATAGAACTGCTTCACTCGCCGTACAAGAACTTTTGCCTCTGATAAACAAACGGCGCGGAGTTCGATATTGAACTTCGCGCCGTTTTGTTCTTGGGACTCAATGTCCCCATCAGCTAGTTGTGAGTTCCAGATCTCCTCTCGAGCAGAGATCAAGTATCACGCAAGGCTTGATGAATTAGAACGTGTGGACGAGACCGCAGTAGACCTGGGTGACCTGCTCCTTGTAATCCGTATCGTCTGCCTTGAGCTGGCCATAGCCGGCACCCGCATAGAGACCAGTACGTTCAGAGAGCGGATAGTTGTAACGAGCGGAGACGCCGTAATACTTGGCATCCTCATCAGCCTGATCAACAACTTCTTCCGAGAAGTCCATATAGTAAAGACCAGCCGTCAGCGTACCACCAGCGAGCGGAGCCGCAGCACCCAGGTGCAGACCGTAGCCCTTCAAACCCAATCCATTCTTGCCAAGAGTTTCGGCTTCACCAGCATTGGTAGCCGTCTGATGCTTGAAGTACTGCGCTTCGGCAAAGAGCTGAACAACTTCAAAGTCGTAGTTGCCGCCCAAGAAGACCAACTGCCCATCCTTATCAAGAGCACGTTCGCCACTGTTGTCAACACCATACTTCGTCAGTTCGTAACCGACAGCAAACGAGGCGGGGCCATATTCACCGGACAAACCGACAGAAGCGTAACGCTGAGCGTCAGAAGTGCCTTCATCACCACTGTAACCGTCTTTAGTAGACTTCTGGCTATCCGTCTTGAACGAATACTGAGCGGTCAGCTGCAGACCGGCAAAACGCGGAGTCTGGTAGACAACCATGTTGTCATAACGTGAAGAGGAGGCAAAGCCCCAAACGTCACCGTCGCCGCCGTCGAAGGACTCGACGTAGCCGAGCATGTCATAGGTACCGGCAGACGAAGAAATGCCGCCGAAACGACCGAAAGCAACCGAGCCGAACGGACCGGAGAGCGTCAAACCGGCTTCACAACCGAAGAGGCGGTTGTTATGACCCATCGTGCCGTCATCGCTGTTAAAGCCGCTTTCGAGCTTGAAGCTCACCTTATAGCCGTTGCCGAGGTCTTCAGAACCCTTCAGGCCCCAGCGGCTAGGCGTATCCCAACCGGTCTGCATATCGAAGGTATCCGATTTCGTGGAAACACCATTGTCGGTATCCTTCTTATGGAAGTATTCGAAACCGGTATCGACGGCGCCGTAAAGCGTCACGTCAGCAGCCATTGCAGAGCCGGCAAAAGCGCCGAGAACGGCGAGCGCAGCAAGAGTCTTTTTCATTTTGAAATCCATTCAAAAAGCAACCTGACTGAACAAAATGCAAACTTTGGTCAATCAAGTGAATTGATTAAGAAGCTCCAGCATGAGCTTCCGCCTTCGGGCTGTCAGCACAAATGGAATCCGTGCGCAGTCCTCTGAAGTCCGGATAATCCTACAAAGTTTCTGAAGCTTGCAAACAATCCTTTTAAGCCCCATTGAGAATTCTTCTTATTTATCAAAGCTCTCCGGCTGCTTCATCTTGTTTCATTTGCGCAACAAATCTTTCACATCCCGTAAACTCAGAATGATATTGATGCATCTGCTTTTTCCTGCATCATCCTGCGGATACGTCCTTCATTTTCTCAAGCTGATCGCCTCTCCTATTCAATTCACTCAGCCTGTTTTGTCGGTATACGCATACCTCAGATTGAACGCACAGCGAGTTCCGACTGATGGGACGCACTGTTCCCTCCGCGTTCTTTCACTCATCTCATCTTCTTGAGAACGCCGCCCATAGCAAAAGCCGCCTTCTCTCGAAAGAGAAAGCGGCTTTCTATCTGCCTTGACTCCCCGTAAGGAGAATCTTTCAGATCAAGCGGAAGCTATTAAAGCTTCGAGTCGCGGCTCGCGTCCACACGCTGCCTCAAGTCCTTACCGGCCTTGAAGAAGACGGTGTAGCGGGCGCGCACAGCAACAGCCGAACCGTCCTGAGGATTGCGGCCGACACGCTCCGGTCGATATTTCAGACCGAAGGAGCCGAAACCGCGGATCTCAATGCGTCCGCCTTCAACGAGGGTCTGGCTCATCGTATCGATGATCACACCCGCCGCGTCCATGCAGTCGCGCTCGCGAAACGTCGGAAGACGTCCATAGAGTTCAGCAAGCAGTTCGGATTTGGTCATGGAATTACCCATGGTTGCCTCCTCTGAAGCGAATTACTTCTGTTCGAGCTTGGCCTTGAGCAGGGCGCCGAGGTTCGTCGTGCCGGTGGCAGAACCAACGTCAGAGGCGTTGAGGCGATCGAGAGCGTCGCGGGCCTCAGCGGCATCCTTCGCCTTGATGGAGAGCTGGATGCTGCGGTTCTTGCGATCGAGGCTGATAACAGCGGCTTCGACTTCCTGGCCTTCCTTCAGGACGGTCGTGGCGTCTTCAACGCGGTCAGCGGCGATTTCGGAAGCACGGAGGTAGCCTTCGACGTCGTTGCCGAGGTCGATCACGGCGCCCTTGGCGTCAACGGTCTTGACGGTGCCCTTGATGACAGAGCCCTTTTCGTGCGTGGAAGCGAACGTGCCGAACGGATCGCCGGCGAGCTGCTTGATGCCGAGGCTGATACGTTCACGTTCGGTATCGATCGCGAGCACAACGGCTTCGACTTCGTCGCCCTTCTTGAAGTTGCGGACAGCGTCTTCACCGGATTCGTTCCAGGAGAGGTCGGAGAGGTGAACGAGACCGTCAATGCCGCCAGGCAGACCAATGAACACACCGAAGTCGGTGATCGACTTGATCTGGCCGGAGACCTTGTCGCCCTTCTTGTGCGACTGGGCGAATTCTTCCCAAGGATTGGCCTTGCACTGCTTCATGCCGAGGCTGATGCGGCGGCGATCTTCGTCAATGTCAAGAACCATGACTTCGACTTCTTCACCGAGCTGCACAACCTTGCGCGGATCGACGTTCTTGTTCGTCCAATCCATTTCGGAAACGTGCACGAGACCTTCGATACCGGCTTCGACTTCAACGAAGGCACCGTAATCGGTGATGTTCGTGACCTTGCCGAAGAGGCGGGTGCCCTTCGGGTAGCGGCGGGCGATGCCGATCCACGGATCTTCGCCGAGCTGCTTGAGGCCGAGGGAAACGCGGCACTTTTCCTTGTCGAACTTGAGAACCTTGGCGGTGATTTCCTGACCAACCTGAACGACTTCGCTCGGGTGGCGGACGCGGCGCCAGGCGAGGTCGGTGATGTGGAGCAGGCCGTCAATGCCGCCCAGATCAACGAACGCACCGTAGTCGGTGATGTTCTTGACGATGCCCTTGACGATGGCGCCTTCCTGAAGCGTCTCGAGGAGCTTGGCGCGTTCTTCGCCCATGTTGGCTTCGACGACGGCGCGGCGGGAGACGACAACGTTGTTGCGCTTGCGATCAAGCTTAATGACCTTGAATTCGAAGGTCTTGCCTTCGTACGGCGTCGTGTCCTTGACCGGACGGGTGTCGACGAGCGAACCCGGGAGGAAGGCGCGGATGCCGTTGGTCATGACGGTAAGACCGCCCTTGACCTTGCCCGTGACCGTACCGGTGACGAGCTCGCCCGATTCGAGAGCCTGTTCGAGGTTCATCCAGGCGGCGAGGCGCTTGGCCTTGTCGCGGGAAAGGATCGTGTCGCCGTAGCCGTTTTCAACGGACTCGATGGCAACAGAGACGAAGTCGCCCGGCTGGACGGTGACTTCACCCTTGTCATCCTTGAACTCTTCGATGGGCACGTAGGCTTCGCTCTTCAGACCGGCGTTCACGACGACGAAGTTGTAGTCGACGCGGACGACTTCAGCGGTGATGACTTCACCCTGACGCATTTCCTGGCTGGCAAGGCTCTGCTCAAAGAGCTCAGCGAAGGATTCGGGCTTGTTGGTTTCGTTGGACATTGTGGAATGGATAAAAAGCACGCCCAAGGGCGGTCTTGTCGGTGAAAATCCGAAGACCCAAGGGCGGAGTTAACGAGAAATCGTCGACACCGTTTTTAAATGGCGCCGACGAAGAAACCGATATGCTACAGCAACTTAATTGAGCTCGGCCCACCAACCAAGCACTTTTTTAACGACTTCGTCGATTCCCATTTCGGAAGTGTCCAGCAGCCGGGCATCTGCGGCCGGTTTAAGCGGCGCCACCGCGCGTTCGCGGTCACGGCGATCCCGCTCTTCCAGATCCCGGGTCAGCGCGGCCAAATCGGCTTTTTCACCGCGAGCTTCAAGCTGCTTCACGCGCCGCTCAGCGCGTACGCGGGCAGAAGCCGTCATAAAGATCTTGAGTTTGGCTTCCGGAAAAACCACCGTCCCCATGTCGCGCCCGTCGGCAACGAGTCCGGGAGCCGCCGCCGCACGGCGCTGCAGGTCGAAAAGCGCCCGCCGCACCCCCGGCACAGCAGCGCACTTTGAAGCTGCGACCCCCACGCTTTCGGCGCGGATGGCTTCCGACACATCTTCGCCGTCGAGCCAAATGCGTCCATCCTTAAATTGAGGCGCAAGCGATTGAGCCGCCGCCGTGAGCGCTGCGGGATCGTCAAAAGAAACCTTCGCTCGCAAAGCAGCCAGGGCGGCAAGACGATAGAGTGCACCGCTGTCAAGGTAGTGCCAGCCGAGTGCATCGGCGGCGCGCTGAGCAATAGTGCCCTTGCCGCTTGCGGCGGGGCCGTCAATCGCAATGACGGGGACTGTCATAGCTTCATCCTTCTATATATTCAATTGACTGCCGACTGGGTTCGTCCGTGGCGATGCGCAAAAGTCTTCATAAAGTCAGCCAACTTTTGCACGCCTTCAATCGGCATGGCGTTGTACATGGAGGCGCGGATGCCGCCGACAGCACGGTGGCCAGCCAAATTAGCGAGTCCGGCTTCGGCTGCTTCCTTAACAAATAAAGCCGTAAGCGCCTCATCCTTCAAGCGGAAGACGGCATTGACGCGGCTTCTCGACTCGCGCTCAACATGAGAAACGTACATTTCCGGCATGGCATCAATCGCGTCATAGACAATCTTTGCTCTTGCGCGAGCGTACTCATCCATCACCGCAACCCCGCCGTGCGCTTCTATCCACTGCGCCATCAGATTGGCGACATAAAGCTGAAAAACGGGCGGTGTATTGGGCACACTGTCAGTTCGGCTGTAGACGCTGTAGTTAAGCAGCGTCGGCACTTCAGTGCCGGCGAGTCCCAGAAGATCTCGCCGGAGCACGATAACTGCGAGCCCTGCGACGCCAAGGTTCTTTTGTGCTGAGGCGTAAAAAAGCCCGAATTTATTGACCTCCACCGGACGCGTCAGGAAGTTGCTCGTCATGTCGGCCACGAGCGGCACGGCTTCAGCATCCTTCAGCACCGGCACTCGCTCAAATTCGATGCCGTGAATGGTCTCGTTGTCACAGTATGCGCAGTAGCTCGTTTCAGGAATGACTTCGAGCTCTTCATCCGCCGGGATGCGATTGCCCGAACCCGAAAAGGCCGACTGCACGCGGCCAAAGCGCAGCGCCTCCTTGGCCGCCGCCTTACTCCAGGCACCCGTAATGATGTAGGTCGAGAGTGTCCCGGCACCGAGCAGATTCATCGGCACCATGGCGAACTGCATGCGTCCGCCGCCAGGACAAAAGAGCACATCGTAAGTATCAGGGATCGAAAGGAGCTGGCGCAGGCGGCTTTTGAGCTCCGTCATGACGCCCGTCACCTGAGCTCCGCGATGGCTCGCTTCCAGAATCGACCAACCGCAGCCATGAAAATCAAGCATCTCCGACTGGATCTGCTTTAAAACGCTCTCGGGGAGCATGGCCGGACCGGGGGCAAAGTTGTAGGGGCGCGTCATTGCAATGATTCTCAAAAAGATCCGCTTAATGGATGCGAAAAACCCGGTCCGCAATGCACAGGCTGCATTTGCGGACCGGGTCTATTCTGCCTCAGCCGCGTCAGTTCTGTTTCGGATCCTTGGGCGGGATCACTTCTTCAGAATTATCGGCTTCTTCAGCGTCATCGCCCTCGTCGACTTCATCGTCATCGATATCGTCGAGATCATCCGTATCAGGCAGGTCGCCCGCATCATCAGGATCAACCTCAACGTTGAGGTGTTCAATTTCGCTTTCGTCCTCTTCGCCCGTACGGTCGACGCGGCGAACGGCCGCGAGCGTGTCGTCTGGCATGCGGATGAGGATGTTGCCCACCGTATTGCGGCCGCGTTCAGGCACTTCGCCCGCACGCGTACGCACGACTTTGCCGCCCGTGGAAAGCAGCATGATGTCGTCCTCAGGCTTCACGATAACGCCGCTTACCGGCGCGCCGTTCTTTTCAATCACTCGAATAGCGATGACGCCCTTGCCGCCGCGGTTGCGCAGCGGATAGGCGGCAAGCGCCGTGCGTTTGCCAAAACCGTGCTCGGTCGCAATGAGGAAGGCCTGCGTCATGTCGTTCGTCGAAGCGAGCGCCACCACGGACTCATCGGCCTTGACGCGCATGCCTCTCACGCCGTGAGCCGTGCGGCCCATGACGCGGATGGTCGATTCCTTAAAGTGCACGCAGCGGCCGTTGTCGGCCAAGAGGAAGACGTCGTCGTCGCCCGAAGTAATCGTGACGCCGACAAGTTTCTCGTCGCCCAAGTTCGTCGCCCGGATGCCGCGGCGGGCGGAGCTGAATGCCGACAAAGGCGTACGGCGCACCGTGCCTCGATCCGTGGCAAGGAACATGTAACGGTCTTCGGAAAACTCCTGAATCGGCAGAATAAAGCTGATCTTTTCGTTTTCTTCGAGCGGCAGCAGATTGACAATCGGACGCCCGCGCGAATTGGCCTTGCCTTCGGGCAGATCAAACACGTCGATGGCGTAGACCTGACCGGCCGTAGAGAAGCACAAGATGATGTCATGCGTGTTGGCCAGGAAGAATGCCTCAATGACGTCGTCGCGCGTCGTCGCCTGCAGGTTGCGGCCCTTGCCGCCGCGCGACTGTGCGTTGTAATCAGCGAGTTCCTGACTCTTCACAAAGCCGTCGCGGGTGAGCGACACAACCATGTCGCGGCGCGGAATAAGGTCACGCTTATTGAAATTTGTATCTTCCGACAGGTCAATTGTTGAGCGGCGTTCATCTCCATAGGCTTCGCGGCAGGCAAGGAGCTCTTCCTTGATGATGGCCGTGACGCGTTCGGGCTTATGCAGAATGTCAATCAAGTCGAAGATCCGCTCCATCGTGGCAGCATAGTCCGCGAGAATCTTCTCGCGCTCGAGCCCCGTCAAACGGCGCAGATTCATCGCCAGAATATTGTCAACCTGAACCTTCGTCAGATAGTAGAGACCATCGGGCTGCAGGCCGCGGCGCGGATCGAGCCCTTCGGGGTCTGCGTCCTTGCCGTATTCGGCAGCACGCCGAGTGATTTCGGCGGCAAAGCCGAGCGGCCAGCCGCGCCCCATCAGGGACTGCTGAGCCTCTTCAACCGTCTTCGCTGCGCGGATCAGACGGATGAATTCGTCAATATTGGCCAGAGCGATCGCCTGACCGGCAAGAATGTGGCCCGCACCGCGGCTCTTTTTCAGCCGGAAGATCGTGCGGCGTGTCACCACTTCGCGGCGGTGCTCAAGGAAGTACACGACCATCTGCTTCAAATTGAGGAGCATCGGCTGGCCGTCCACCAAGGCGACCATATTCATGCCGAAGCTTTCCTGCATCTGCGTGTTCTTGAAGAGGTTATTGAGCACCACTTCGGGCATCGCGCCCTGCTTGAGATCGATCGCAATGCGGATCTGACGGGTCGACTCGTCGCGCATTTCGGAAATGCCGTCGAGTTTTTTGTCGCGCCAGAGTTCGTGCATGCGTTCGTAGAGCACGCGCTTATTGACCATGTAGGGAATTTCGTCAACGACAATACGCGTGCGCGAATGGTCGCGGCCAAATTCTTCGAGATGCGTGCGTGCGCGCATGATGACGCGGCCGCGGCCCGTACGGTAGCCCTCGTAGACGCCCGACAGTCCATAGACGATGCCGCCGGTGGGGAAGTCGGGCGCGGAGATCAGCGCAATGAGATCATCGACCGAGCAGTCCGGATGCTCAAGCGCATGAACGCAGGCGTCAATGGTTTCGCGCAGATTGTGCGGCGGAATATTCGTCGCCATACCCACTGCGATGCCCGAAGAGCCGTTCACCAACAGTTCCGGCAGACGCGTCGGCAGAACAACCGGCTCCACTTCGGAGTTGTCGAAGTTGGGAACGAAGTCAACCGTGTCTTCATGCAGATCAGCGAGCATCTCCTCGGCGATCTTCATAAGCTTCACTTCCGTGTAGCGCATGGCCGCAGCGCTGTCGCCGTCGATTGACCCGAAGTTGCCCTGACCGTAGATGAGCGGATAACGCATCGAGAAATCCTGCGCCATGCGCACGATCGTCTGATACGCTGCACTGTCGCCGTGCGGATGGAATTTACCGAGCACTTCACCCACCACACGGGCGGCCTTCTTCGTGGGCGAACTCCAGACGTTGCCGATTTCCTTCATCGCGTAGAGCACGCGGCGATGAACGGGCTTTAACCCATCACGAACGTCAGGAAGCGCACGCCCCACGATGACACTCATCGCGTAGTCAAGGTAGGACTGGCGCATCTCGGTTTCGAGCGAAACCGGGAGAAGTTCGTTGGCGATCGAATCGCCCGACGCGCCGTGGCGGCCCTCGCCGCCTTCGTCATCTTCACTCTCGTCTTCGGGCGCAGCATTCGTCTGGGCCGTCTGGGGGGCATCAGTCTGCACATCCGGGGCGTCTGTCGTCCGACGGTCTTCTGCCGCAGGTCCTTCAGCCTCTGCCTTCCCCGGGATCTCTTCGCCCTGAGTCTTCTTTTCTTCGTCCATTAACGGCACCTTGGTGAGTGTTCATCGACCGCAGACATTTCCCGCTTCTGAAAATCAGCAGGCACAAAAAAAGCGTGCCGCTGCCGACTGAAGAGGATGCGGATCGATCCGAAACGGGTTATTTTAACAGGTTGATCCGACGCGTCCCAAAAGCCTAAAAGACGCGAATGGTTCAATATTCTGCACAGATTTCAACTTTCGACATACTCCTTTCAGCCGTCCCATCATGGAACTTATCGACACCCTCATTGAAGCCCGCTGGATCATTCCGATCGTCCCCAAGGGCGTGATTCTTGAAAACTCCGCCCTGGCCGTCAATGCCGGACGTATCGTCGACATCCTGCCGATTGAGACGGCCGAAAAAACGTATCAAGCACAAAAGGTCTTTCGTTTCCCGACAAGCGCTTTGCTGCCTGGTTTCGTGAATCTGCATTCACACGCAGCCATGAACCTCGTCCGCGGACTGGGAGCCGACCTCCCTTTGATGGATTGGCTCACCAAGGAGATCTGGCCGGCTGAAGGCAAACTCATGAGTCCAGAATTTGTGGCCGAAGGCTCTTGGCTCGCCGGGCTCGAAATGGCCGCGGGCGGCGTCACGACAACGTCCGACCATTACTTCTTCCCGAAATCCGCTGCCGAGGGGCTCCTTCGTGCGGGGCTTCGCTGCGCGGTTTCGGGCATCGTTATCGGTTTCCCTTCAGCGTGGGCGAAAAACGACACTGAATACTTGTCGCTTTCCGAAGCACTGATTCAAGAGTACGAAGGCGACCCCTTCGTGCACACCACCATTGCGCCGCACGCACCCTACACTGTGAACGATGCAGCCTTGAAACGCTGCGCAGAGATTTCTGACAAGTACGGCGTGCCGATTCACATGCATGTCAATGAAACGGCTGTTGAAGTCTCCGACAGTCTGCGCGACCACCACGAACGTCCGATCGACCGTCTGGAACGCTTAGGTCTGCTTAACGAACGCCTGATCGCCGTGCACAGCGTACATGCGAGCGACGAAGACATCACTAAGATGGCAGCTGCACACGCCTCGGTCTGCCACTGCCCATGCTCAAACCTCAAACTCGCCTCCGGCTTTGCTCCGATTGCGAAGTTCCTCAAGGCGGGCATCAACCTCGGCATTGGCACCGACGGCGCAGCGAGCAACGACAAACTCGACATGCTCGGTGAAACGCGGCTGGCCGCCATGCTGGCCAAAGCCGTCGCTCAGGATCCGACCGCCGCTCCGGTCTTTGCCATGCTGGAAGCCGCAACCTTGGGCGGCGCGCGTGCACTTCGCTGGGACGCTGATATTGGCTCACTCGAAATCGGCAAGGCCGCCGACCTCTTTGCCATTGACCTCGGCACCCCCGAGTCGCTCCCGGTGGCAGACCCCGCCGCACAGATCCTCTATTCTGCCGGCCGGGAATGCATAACCCACACCTGGGTTGACGGCCGTCTGATTATGGAAAAACACGCTCGCGCCGCCTATCCGCAGACCGATGCACTTGCTGCGGCAGCGCTTTGTGCCCAAAAGTGGCAAAACCGCCTCAAGAACTAACCTTGAAAACGATCGAGATCTGCAGTGAGACCCTCGCAGATCTCGATCAAATTCCTATAATGGACGAGTAAAAGTCGGCGGCGACTGTTTACTGCCGACTGCCGATTAATGCAACTCATTTTTGGATGAACCCTCGTTGCCGTCTACTTCAAAAGCAGGACAGGCAGCTGTTCTCGTCCCATCTTCAAAGGAAACTAATATGAAGTCCTCGAAGCTCTGCGGCATCGCTGCCGCTCTTTTGCTCGCCGCTACCGGTGCTTCCGCCGCCGACGCTGTGAATCCCTATGTTCACTCTTCCTCCGGTCAGGTCGTGAAGAACAGCACGGATCTTTGCTGGCGCACCGGCTTCTGGACTCCGGCTCTCGCCGAAGCCATGGGTATTGACGGCGCTGGCTGCGCTTGCGATGCCGACATCCTCGACAAGCAGGCCTGCACGGCTGTTGAAGCCCCGGCTCCTCAGCAGAAGTCCGCTGAAAAGGTCACCTTCTCGGCTGACACGCTCTTCAACTTCGACAAAGCCACGCTCAAGGACGAAGGCCGTGCGGTTCTCGATGACCTCGTCTCCCGCGTTGCCGGCGTTGACCTCGAAGTCATCCTGACGACCGGCTACGCTGACCGCATCGGCTCCGACGCATACAACCTGAAGCTTTCGCAGCGTCGTGCCGACGCCGTGAAGGCCTACCTCGTCCAGAAGGGCGTTGACGCCGCGCTCATCAAGAGCGAAGGCAAGGGTGAAGCTGATCCAGTCGTGAACTGCCCGAACCCGTCCAAGGCCGGCCAGGTCAAGACATTCAAGGAACTCGTGCAGTGCCTGCAGCCCAATCGCCGCGCCGTGGTTGAAGTTGTCGGCACCCGCCCGGCCAACTAATGCTTTCCCCGCGACTGCATTCTCAGTCGTAGCATAAAAGCAACACCCCCACCCCACAAGGATGGGGGTTTTCCTTTATATGGAGTGCCGCATGACTCAACGCCTATTCCTCTTTGACCTTGATGGAACGCTGGTCGACTCCGCGCCAGACTTAGCCGGTGCAATGAATGAAATGCTGGCCGCCCGAGGACTTCCGGAGCGGCCGCTCGAAGAGCTTCGTGAACCATCAGGACACGGCGGCCCGGCGCTGCTGAAGGCTGCTTTTGGAATGGAGCGCACCGATCCTCGTTTTGAAGCGATGCGGCAGGAATTTCTCGAGCGTTACGCCGCGCGCGCCACCCGATCTTCAACGCTTTACCCGAACGTTGTCCAAATGCTCGACCGCCTCACTGCAGCCGGCGTAAAGCTCGGTGTTGTGACCAATAAGCCACAGGGATTGGCCGAAATCGTCTGCGATCACCTCGGTCTGACGCCCCGAATGACAGTCGTTGTAGGACTCGGTCCTGCGGGTACGGCCTTAAAGCCCAAACCTGATTCGCTGATTTACGCCTTGAAGCTCGCCGGCGCAAAGGCGGCCGATGCGCTTTATGCCGGTGACAGCAACTCGGATGGTTTGGCGTGCCAACCCATTGGACTGCCAGCGGCCTGGGTCAGCTGGGGCTGCCAAAAGACTCCGCCCGACTCCGGTATCTTTGACTACATCGCCGACGAACCCGCACAATTAGTGCAATGGGCTTTGTTGCGATGAAGTATCCATTTGCAAGGTGCGACGCCATTCGTCGTCAGAACTGCGTATAATCCCTTTCGACTCGGGGGCGCCTTGGTTTCGACAGGGACGCGGACGCCGTACGGGGCATGCCGAGGTGCAGTCACCTCGTAAATCCGCTGCAAACTTATAAACGCCAACAACAAGCGTTTCGCTCTCGCGGCTTAATCCCGCGGGATGCTGCACTGATTTGACTTTGGGTCAGGCCGGGTAACCGGCAGCAGCATCAATTCACAAAGCCTAGGGCCCGCGGCTGTCTCCGACGCGTTCCCGAAATCTAGGGGGCTGGGCAGCGGTTGGCCCGCCGGTCGGCAAATCCGCTGCTAAGACCTAAATCATCCGGCTACGCATGTAGAACCGACGGAAAAAGGTTTCTGGACGCGGGTTCAACTCCCGCCGCCTCCACCATCCTCCCTTGTGCCACAGGCAAAGGCAATGGATTGCGCGATTTTCCATACACTTTTCCATACACCGCGCAGAGACATGAAAGCCCCAAGCTCACGCTCGGGGCTTTTTCGTCAAGGGGTGAAAATGCTCAGCGCAGCGCCGCCAGCGCGTCCTTGTCTACCGCAAGCCTTTGAGCCAGTCCCGCGCCTCGCTCAAGAAGCGCTGCGCATCGTCCGACCAGCTCCGCACCTCGGGCATTTTTCACTTGGCCGCCGTCACTGCGTCGTGAACTCCGGCTGACTCTTGAAGTAGCTCTCGACCCTCTGCGAGAAGCTCGACACTTTCTCTGAGTAGGCCTTCGCACGCTGAGACTGCGGCGCGCTCAGCACCGCAGGCAGAGGCGCTGGCTCTTCGCTCACGTACCTCGGCGGCGCGGCGCACCCGTTCAGCATCAGCGCGAGCATCGGCAAGCTCACCGCGCAGGCCGGCAAGAGCGTCCAGCGCTTCAACCATCTTCGCATATTGCTTCCTCCCCATATCGGCACGGGCAACGGCCTCGGCTTCCCGAAGCTCCGCCGCGTCCTTTTCGTAAAGCGCGGCGGCATAGCGATAGCCGCCTCCGAAAGCCAGAAGCACCGCAAGCAGTGCGCCCGCGATCTTCAGATAGGTCACAGCCCGGCCTCCTTGAGGCCCACTTCCCACGCATCATCCGTGATCGCTTCAGCATCGACGCCGCACTCATGTCGGGCGATCGCCTTCGCGATGTCCAGATAGAGGAGCGGGTCGGCCTCGAAGTTCAGACCTTCATCCGGATCACGGCGGCAGGCCGTCGCGACATGAAGCACATATGAGGCCGTATCGTTTTCATTTTCCGGAGCCCATCGGGTGATGATTTTGCTCACGGTGTCGCATCCTCGCTTCTCTACGTAGGTGCGAAGGGTTTTCAGGAGCGCCCTCACACCAAAGTGCATTTCTGTAAATGTGCAGAAATTCTGATCATCCTGCACCGGAGCAAGTCCGAGCCAGTCTTCCCCGTGCCGGAGATTCCCCGGGTTGTTGTTCCGAATTCCTCGAGCGGTCATAGTCCCTCACTTCAGAGCATCACGCCAAATCTTCACGGCCTTCCCGGCGACGCACGCGACGACGGTAACACCGAAAGCGATGAGGACGACCAGGATGGCCGTCGCCTGCCATGTCAAATCATCTGCAGTCATGAGCTCTCCGATCTTCAAAGCATTTAAAATGTCTCCCATAGGCCCTCGAAACAATTGCCTATAAAAAAGCCGCCCGGTTCGCCTCCGAGCGGCTTTTGTGTATTCTGATTTTCATTTTTGTATGTACTGCATGACTATTGCCGTCACAACGGCGGCAATGATCGGGCTCAGTACTACCTTGAAGAACTCCCACATGCGACGCATCTTCTTTAGTCGCGCCTCCGCAAGTTCGATTTCTATGCGAGTTCGCTCTTCACTTCGAATACGCTCTTCCTCAAACTTGTTCATAAAACCTTCCAGGCGAGCTATGCGCTCTTCAGTGTTCATTGGTACAATCCTCTTGCTAATTCATGTTCGTAAAGAACAAAAAAGCCGCCCGGTTCGCTCCCGAGCGGCTTTTGCTATTTGGTCTTCTTGTCTTTCTCCTCATCATCAAGCCCGATCTGATCGAGCTTGGAGTCCACGGCATTCTCAAGGCGCTTCTCAAGCGACAAGAAAAGTTTCTTGAGGACTGGAGGCAGTGCATCTCCGAAACCCGCCCGCTCGATGTTTTCGACGATCGAGCCGAATTCGCCGCAGGCATAGGCGCAGAGCGTCACGCTTTGAAAAAGTGGCATGTCGTGGAGCACGAACCAGAAGCTCACGTCGATCCCGTGCGCAAGAGTGATGATGAAAAAGGCAAGTCCCTTCTTCGCCATCCCAAAGCTAAGGCGCTTTGAGCTGAAAGTCCCGGTCCGGCAGGCGGCCCATATCCCGGTGAGAAGGTCGGCCGCCATGAAGGCCAGATACCAATAGACCAAGGGGGCAACGCTCTCTAACGTCGCCCCCCAGATCACCCCCAATACCGCACCTATCTTTATCCACGTCGCCTCAGTCCCTACCGGTAGAAGCGAGTGCATTGCGTCACCCGAGCAGGATGCGGCCGTACCAGCCGACCGCAAGTCCGACGACGAGAGCAACGACCGAGATCGCGATCCACGCGGCTCTGACCTTGCGGCGCGTCTCGGTATCGAGCTGTGCCTTCTGGTCTTCAAGCCACGCCTGCGCCTTCTGGATCACTTCATCCGTTGCGCCGTTCACGTCGATACCGAGCTCCTTGAGCTTGGCGAGAACTTCTTCCTTAGTCATAATGACCTCATTATTGTTTGAAGGTTTTTAAGGGGTTGCAGTAGCAGGTGAGCTGATGCATCTCTTCTTTCAAGCCATCAAAGCTGAAGAGCTTCCATCCCATTGAAATGCGCAGGCACTTCGACGGCAGTAAGCTCCACTGCCGGATGACATAGAGGTGCCAGCAGACCAGCTTTTCGCCGTGATAGACGCGTTTAACCCAGTAGCCGGACCTTCCGTAAGGCTGATCCGAGACGCCCTCCTCGCCGAGCATTTCCAGCCGGTCTCCCGGATAGGTCTTCTGTCCGAGCACCGAGATATCGAAGCCGTAGCAGACGTTCCGGAGAAGCCACGCAACCCGTCGTCTGTAGGTGGCCCACGCCGAGGTACCCGGCCAGCGCTCCCAATGGCCTTTGTCGCCATCAAGAGGGTTGTCAGGCGTCTGAAACCACGAAAGCCACGAGGGCAGATAGCCGTCTGACTTCGCGAAGAACGGCAGGATCGGCGCGAGCAGCCTCCCAACGACCGCCATGACGAAGCTCAGCGGCAACAGACATATCCATTTCACATAGAGCATCAATTCACCCATAAAAAAAGCCCGCGCATTGGCGGGCCTGAGCAGACAGATAGCAAGAGGGGCCGAACTCCCGAAGAAGAACGACCCCTGCGGCTTAACGCCTCTTGCCGATCAGCCACGCCGCAATAATGACGGCAATGACGAGCCCATCAATATTGATGTCGCCCGTCACCACAACGATGTCGTGTGGCATAATCTGACACGAAGCAAGAGTGAAGGCATGCATAACCACCCCTTGCATCATTGACTCAGCCCGGTGTTAGCGCACTGGGCTTTGTCGCTTCTACACCCCTAGCGGGGGCCTATCCTCCGGCGATACGCCGGGAATTCCTTGCCTCGGCCGTCGGTAGGTGTGGATAGGCAGGAACAGGCTATGCGCCGCGTCCTTGCTTCATGCTGGCGGCGATTATACCTAGCCCCGCATGCTGGGCGGCAGTTGGGTCCGCTCTAGCTCACTCTCATAGCTCGTCCGGCAATGATTGCCATCGAAGAACAAGATCGCATCGATGAGCAAATACGGCCAATTTCGTTTCCCTTCTAGGTGCTGTCGCCATGCGTGCGCAGAGAGGCTCTCATCAGCCCACCCGCCCAGGAGAGCGTTGATGAGCTGATCAAAGGCGATGAGCACCTGCTTCAGATAGCGCCGCATCACTTCGTAGAGAAGTCAACCGGATGGAAGGCGATGACGATCTTTCCCAGCTCCTCTTTCGTCTTCGCCTTTTCAATCGCGTCGCGCAGCTGAGCCTTTTCAGCTTCGCACTTCTGCTGTGCTTCGAGCACCGCCACGCGTTCGCGATTGGCCGCGGACTCCTGCGCAATTGGTGTGATGTAGGCATACATCTCGTCTCGAAGCGTCTTGTTGTCAGCAAGCGTCTGCTTGTAGACTGCCGCGTCCTGATTGTCGCTGTAGCGCATGGCCGTCAGTTCCGCGATCTTTGCGTCCTTTTCGGCGAGAGCGTTAAGCGCCTGGCCAAGCTGAGCGTTCTGACAACCGCCGCCCAACAGACCGCCGAGAAGGCCGCCACCGTTCCCGTTGGCGTTGAGAAGCCCCAAAGCAGTACCGGCGATACCGAGTCCAAGGCCGCTTCCTGCGACACCCTTGCTTGCGAATTCACCCATGGCAAATCCTCCATTCAAATTGCACGAAGCGTCGGCTCGAAAAGAGCTTCCTCCCCTCGTGCAAACCCAGTATCTCGCACATCAGAACTCACACGCGCACACAAAAAGCTCCCCCGAGCTTTCGCCCGAGGGAGTCGTTGTTGAATTGGTTGTAGATGGGCTATTCAGAACCCTTGAGCGGGATGAACACACCGTTGTGGTCGTGGCGGCCTGACAAATCCTTGGACAAATGATAGCGGACTGATTCACCCGCTTCGACGATGAGCCATGCTCCTGCGATTTGTTGCCTGTTATCCATGCGCCATACCGTAGATTGAAGCCCTTTTGGAGATGCTATGTCGATTGACGAAAATTCTCCTCCGAAGATACAAAGATACCCATCGGACGGTGCCACATAGCTACCCCATCTATCATCGTCTGCGGTAGCGATCACAGGTGTGAATTTGATTTTCCCAGTGCTAGGCAACACCTGCTTCCTCGTGAGCTTCATCATCTCTCGGAGGTCCTTCTTCACAGTCTCGATGCTCATGCCAGACCTCCGAAGCAAACGTTAAGAGCCGACGTATGGGTAGAAGCGGATGTGCGCCTTGATGTTCTGAGCGGCTCCGTCAATCCCCGCATACCAGTGAATCGTTTCGCCCTTTCGGCAAGGAGTCTCAAGAACCGGCCACGTCTGCCCGTAGCTCCCAACGAACCCACAGTCGAGCTGATCTCGTCGAACCGTGAGGTTGTAGTAGGCGTAGCCTTCAGCGGGTTCACACTGAATAACGAACACGCCGTCGCTCGGAGGGACGTAACTATTTGCATTGACGTTCTCATATCCCGTCGGGAAGGAGAGATCTGTTGCAATATGGCGCCCTGCGACGACGCTCTTGTGCGATCCGCGATAGGCGTCAAGACACGAGCTAAGCAGTTTCTTAAGCATGGCACAACCCTCCAAAAGAGCTGTGCCACAGGGCTTTTAGCCCCCCTACAAGCTTAAGCATCTCAATTGTTATGTTGGTCAACCGCGCCCCATAGCATGCTACTTTTTCGCCTTTCGTGCCCTTGCAGTTTATCGAGACGGCCTCTCCGCTCGGAGACGGGCCAGTTGCACCACCGCTCAAGATAGCGGCACGAAGTTGATCCTTGATACTCATGCCGCTACCTCCATGCGAGCGTTGTTACTGGCTACCGAGAGAAGGAACGAAGTAGGCCTCCCCTCGCTTGAACCCGCCCCCCAAAAATGCGTAGTAAAGCTTCTGGCCACGGGTACAAGGTATCGTCGCTTTCCCCCACGAGGCGGCGGCGTTCGATGAAAGCTGCTGTAAGGAGTAATCGATACGGAGCTCCACCGTAACGCTAGCGGAGCCCTCAGCCCATACGGTGACATAGCCGTCTGCGGGCGCGATGTATTGGTGAGTCCCTTCGACTGTCGATGGGCCGACAGTCTCGATGACGACGGTGCGTTGTGCAGATGGGAAAGCCAGTCTGCTGCTTGCTTTACCGAAGTTTCGGAGGCAGTCTTTAAGCGCAGGCATAGACCACCTCCTTTCTCGAAAATAGCTGAGAGAGTAGGGCAGTTAACCCCCCTCCCCCCGATAGCTTTAACGAACCGCAGCCAACCGACCGCGTCAGTAGATTCTACGGTGATGTTCACGCTATCCCCCTTTCTTCCGTAGATATACAAAGTCGAGAATGATTCGCCGGCATTGCTTCGACTCTGTGCAGCCAGACCGTTGCATTCAAGCCCCGTCCAAACATTCAGCGGAGTACGAGCACACAAGCCAACGTAGCCAGTTTCAGGAAGCACGTACTTAACCGTTCCTGCTTTTGCGACCCCTATCAGGTCGACCGCATTACCACCTGCTACAGGAGCAACAGAACCAAGCCGAAGCGTCTCCGCCCTGAGCAAGTCCTTCACAGTTGCCATCAGAACCCCCTGTACATGGTTGCCTGCGCGGCACGAGCATCAGCCTTCTGGCCGCACTCATATGCGATGCAAGCGGGAATCGTCGGATACTCGACGAAAGGAAAGCCCGCGACCGTCGGCAGGTCACGAAGAGCCTCACGATACGCCAGCACGTCTGCACGCTCCTCATCAGTCAGAGCCTCACGAGAAGCCTTCGCAGACTTCTTGACCGTCATGTCCTGCATCTTGATGTAGTCGTCCGTGTCAGAGAGGCGAGCATTGCGCTCGGCTCGAACTTCGGTTGCATATCGCTCGATGACAAACGCATCGTCGTTCTCGGGCAGAGAAGCGGCGGCGTAGTAGCCACCATCCGCAGAGCGGAAAAGTTCACCCGGACGCTCCTTCGCAGTCACCCACGTCAGGACGCGACCATCAATCTCTTCGTCCTTGCACTCATACCCATTGGCACGAGCCCACTCAAGATCGAGCGGATCAACAAAGCAATGGACGAAAGGGCTGGCACTGTGCGCCATCACTTTCCCAGTCCTGTCAAAAACGACATAGCCGCCCACTGGCGAGGACAGAGCCTCCTCCAGATACTCGGCCTTCACTTCAGATAGCGTTTTCACGCTTCCTCCTTATGCGGGAACCTGCCCGCCGAATTCCACAATCAGCTCGGAAAGGGCTTGCTCAAGCTCAGAGGTCGGCAGGAAATCGGGAGGGTTCTGCACGCCCGTCCACAGCACCGAATCCGCGCTCGTCGCGCTCGCCGCCTTCTCTGTCTTCCCCAGCGCGTTGATGTTCGTCCGCACTTGCGTCTGCTGCTGAGTGCTCAGGGTCTGCGCGTCGTACAGCACGGCGTGCGCATTCTTCGCCGCCGCATCCTGAGCCTGATCCCTCGCCGTCTCCGCCGCCGTCTGTGCGTTCTGCGCGGCAGTTGCAGAGCTTTGCGCCGCCGTTGCAGAGCTGGACGCGGCAGAGGCCGATTCCGACGCCGCTGTGGCAGATCCTTCCGCGCTCGTCGCGCTTGAAGCGGCCGCGGTCTGAGACTCGGCGGCAGCTGTAGCAGAGCCGGATGCGGAAGTGGCCGACGTCTGCGCCTGCTGCGCGTAGTACTTAGAGGAGTAGTCCTCCCCGTTCACCATGCCGTCGGTCTTCGTCGCCCACTGCTGAGCGAGGCCCTGCGCGCTGTTCGCTTGGCTGGCGAAGCTCTGCGCGTTCTGCGCTTGAGTCGTGGCCTCGGTTACCTTTTGGGTAATCACGGCCATGTTCTGATTGATTTCTTCGCGGATGCCGTCGGTGTCGGTAACGGCCTGCTGAGCAATCTTCTTCGCCTCTTCCGCCGTCGCATTCGCCGCGCCGGCCGTGCCCACGGCCTGAGTAGCCGCAGTGCTTGCATTCTGAGCCGTCGTCTTCGCGGCATTGGCCGTCGTGACGGCCTGCTGAGCCGTATTAAGCGCAGAATTGGCCGTTGTGACTGCCTGAGAGGCATTATTAGATGCCTCAGTCGCCGCAGTGACGGCATTAGCCGCGTTGCTCTCAGCCTTTTTGATGCGACCATCAAACGAATTGACGGTCGCGGTTAAGGTGTTGACCTTACCAATCGCAGAATTCGCAGTAGAGAGCGCCTCGGCCGCATTTTGCTGAGCCGTATTCGCCGTGTTGAGCGCTTCAGTAGCCTTATTCAACGCCTCGGTCGCGTCGCCCGTAGCCTCGAACATATAGTCGCCGAGGTCATTGATCGCGTCCTCTGTCTGCGTAAGGACAGACTGCCCACTTATTGCTCCGGTCGGCGTTTTGACGTAATGGAAATGAAATTCTTTTGATGCCATGCCTTACTACTCCGGCAGTTTGACAAAATAAGCGAGACGATAGAAAGGCGGACGGTCTAGCGTGAGCGTCTGCGCTTCGGATGAGCTCGTGATTGTGTGCGTATGCCCCTGCCCGCCACCGGTCGAGTTTAGATTCATCGTGTGCGAGTGCGAGCCGCCAGACGACGTTTCCCCGGACCACGTTCTCGAAGCCGCAAAGGACGCGCGAGGAGAGTCGTTTTCTGAGTCGCTGTTGTCGCAGTTGGAATAGTTCCCGTTTTGATAAAAGGCCCCCTCGACATAGCGGATCTTGTGATCGTCCACGGGGATCGCGCCTGTAATCTCCATCGTGCCGCGAGTGTGCGTATGCGCGCCCGCAGTCGATGAACTGCCTGTGTGCGTGTGCGCGGGCATCTGCTCGACCGTAAGCACCGTCTCCCCGACCGTGCCGTTGACGGTCACGCCCGGGATCGAGAGGTTGAGGCTACCTCCCGTCTGTCCCGCCTGCGCGACCGTGCTCGGCAGGAGGAACTTATCCATCAGGTTCGGGACGTTCCCGCCCAAGCCGTCTGTGCCGCCGTCGCAAAGTACGTACCGCTCGTCGGCGACGCTCTCGCCCCACGGGATCAGGCGGCGACCGTCAGAGCCGCCGAGCCGACAGTTGTAGAAAGGCGTGATCTGACCGGCGATAACGGATGGCGCATCAAGGTTCTTCCATACAGTCTTATCCGATCCGGGAGCGACTACACCCTTTGCGGTGTTGGGGCCGTTCGCTACGAGGCACCGGCACTTCGTACCCGTGGCGGAGAAGATTTCATTGCCCGGCTCATAGTCAAGTGAGGCGGAGTACTTCATGACCCCGCCTTGCTGGTAGTAAACCAAAAAGGACGAAAGCAAATTCAGTACGGAGTTAAAGTCTTCGCGTTTCGGCGGGATGCCGCCCTCACCGATAGGGCGGGAGTTCCATGCCCCCCAGCCTTCTTCTTGACTGAGTCGCCCCGCACCGGCTTCCTGAGCCGTCACAGGGACTGCGGCCTTGTCGCCGTTTTGGGCAATTGGGCACGACAAAAGATGAGGTGGATATTTGCTCATTCTTTGAACACTCTCTTCCAAACGAGAACGGCAAGACCAGCAGTCAAAGCCGTAAAACCGGCAATGCCGCACAAAATCAGCACGCCAATTACCTGAAGTAAAATTGTTTCTATGGATCGCCCGCAGTGAAGGTGATCAATAAAAGCCCCGCTTGGCCTGCACGTCAGCGGGGTTTGCTATTTCAGCAAGCTAATTCCAAAGCACACAATGGCAAAGGCTACAGCCGCGACCAAAGCGACAAGCACCCAAGCGGCCGCCTTGCCATGAGCCGGCAGATTCTTTTCGCTCAGCAACATCCGCACCTCCCGATTGATCTCCAGTAAAATCTTCATGTCTGATCCTCTTCATCAGATACGAAAAACCCCGCAAGACCGTCACTCCCTGCGGGGTTTGCTATTTCCGAAACCACTCAAGAATCTGCGAGATAGCTCCGACTATTTGTTTGAGGCCGATACCGATTCCGGCAAGCCCGATGCCATAGGCGAAAAGCTGACCGTAGAGCGGAAGATCAGGCGTCGTCATAAGTCTCACCAAGTCAAATGAAGGTAAAATATCCATATGTCCTCAGGTGAGTTGAGGTACAAACAACCCCGCAGGCCGCTACACCTGTGGGGTTTACTTTTTCCAAAGCTCTTTGATAGCCCTAACCGCCTTTGCGGTTACCAAGATCGCCACCGCATAAGCGATAACGTATATCGAGAAAGGTAGTTCTTGAGCCATATAGGGGGCCCTCACTAGCTCTAAAATTGGTTCCATTGAGCACCTGTCCAGAAGGTGGTCAAGAAAAACCCCGCTAAGGCCGCGAACCTTGCGGGGTTTGCTTTTTTCTCGCTACGTGGCTTCGCGCTGAGTGAATCACGTTTCAATCGTTCGCCCGGGGTTAAATACCCCAAAGTCAAAGGGTTGCAGATCCTGCCCGGCGAAGCCGAAGATCTTCTCGTCCGGGTAAATGATAAGAAAGTTCGTCAGCACGCCAGCGGGCCGGTTCAGCAGTCCGTAGGTTTGAAGGATCTGCGCTTGGAGATCGCTGATGGTGCCGATAACGACGATGCTTTGAATCGACATGTTCTGATAGTCGACTACGAATACCCGAGTATCTGTCAGTTGCGACAGCATGTTGTTCATCGTCGAGACCGTTGCGTTGGCGAGGTTGCATCGCGCTCGATAGAGGAGCAGAAAGCGGTAGTAATCATCATCGAAGCGGCACCACTCGCCCTTGACTTTCAGAAGCCGGTCCACGCCGACGCGCTGACCCCACCAATCAAGATAGACGCCCTGCGCGGTCTGCATGTCCGCGACCATGCCGTGCAAATCCACCATATCTTGTGTTGCGTCGATCTCCTGCCGAACCTTCTCCGCGACGCCACGGATGCGCTTCGCGTGCGCGTACTGAGACTGAATGGCGTCCGTCGTCATGTCCGCGAAGTCGGCCTCGTCGCGCACGTCATCGACGTCGAGGATGTCTTGCCAAGTCTGAGTATCAGCCATGTCGGCCTCCGAAGACTAGCGAAATGGTCTCCTCGCTGAGCGTAGGACTTTCGTCCGCGGGCACATCGATGGACGTCGCCAGCCCCCTGTTATTGAGTCCGAGGAGTATTTGATTGATCGGGCTGTCCGTGACGCTCTGGATGCATCGATAGAAGCGGCTCGCGTAGACCGTAGTCGCCAGCTTCACGCGCGGATTCGAGAGCTCGCCGAGGAAGTCCGAGATGAGCGCTTTCTTGACCTTCGACTGAGTCTCAGCGTCCATACTATCGGCGAAGAAAGTCACCTGGATCTTGAGAGCAACCGCCGTCGGCCTCACGATGTTGTACGTGTATGAGGCGTTGAAGTGCTCCGTGTCCACGTAGTTCACCTGCGTCGTTCCGACCGTCCCGCATCCGGCGCTCTTGCGCTGGAAGATCGTCTCGGCGATGGCCTCGTCGTCGCCGCCCACGATGCATACCGCGATGCTGTGCGCCGTCAAGGTGATGCCGTACTGCTGTTGCGGCTGGTTCGTGTAGTTTTCGAGGACCACGCAGTCGAGGACGCCGTCGAGCTCAGAGAGGTTCGCCTGGACGTTCGCTACGGTCCCGTTGGCGTTGACTGCATAGCTCTCGATCATGCGATTCAGCAGCTCGCCGTCCGGCTCTGCGACGCGGCCCGTGACGCCCGCGGCGGCGTTCGTCACGCTATCCCAGCCCGCTATCACGGTTACGATCTGCGTCACCGTGCCCGGTCCGATCTCGATAGCTCCGTGCTCGACGGCCGAAAAGGTCGTCTCGACGGAGCCGGAGTCCGGGATCGTCACGCCACCGCCAACGCTGTGCCGGAGCTGATGGCCCTGAGTATCCTGCACGATCGCCCCGTATGGGATCACCGTCCCCCGGAGGCCCGTGCAGGTGCAGACGACGACGGTCGGCTCGGAGACGTGCCGCGTGAGGCCGTAGAGCGCCGCGAGCGCGTCGAGCCAGATGCCCGTTGCCGTGCGCGGGTTCAATTGGTTCGCCAGAAAGGCCACTTCGGAGTTCTTCGCCGCCGCCTCGGTCGTGATGATGTCCGCGACCTGCCCCATCGGGGAGGACGGATCGACGTTCAGCAGGGGATCGCCGTCTTTGGTCTTGAAAGCCTCCTGCAGGCCAGACGCGATATCGTCGCGGACCTCTTGGGTCGTCGGCACGACTACGCCGGACCGTGGATCAAATTTCAGCTCGGCCATTCATGCCCTCTTCTGTAGTGATTTCGATCTCTGCGCTCAATGTTCTTGTCGCCGGATCCAGCTTCTTAAGCGTCACCGAGTTCACAGTGAGCACACCCGGGACGCTTGACGCCGCCGTGCGCAGATCCTCGGTCGTGACGGCCTCCTGAATCGGCTGGGCGATCTGGTCCTCAAACCACTTTATACCCTGATCCCATCGGAAGACCGCGTCATGATAGAAGAGGCGTCCTTCGTTGCAGACATTCTGACAGATCGCCTGCGCGCCCCGGATCATCGAAAGATCCCCGTTGCCGTCCACCGTGAGATCCCAGTCGTCTGATAGCTCCGCCGTGTAGGCCGTATGCGTCATGCTTTCTCCTAGTGAGGCGTGCCCGTCTCGCCGTCTGGGCAGGTATGCACGTGCCCTTGCAGGCTGATGCCTCCGGCCGTAACGTCCCCGGTCGTCGTGAGGCTACCCGTCACGCTTGCGCCGCCGCCCCCGCTCACCGAGAGCCCGGACAAGCCGGAGATGTGCCCCTTCACGGAGAGGTTCCCGTCGATCTGCACGTTCCCCGTGATGTGTGTCTGGGGAGTGTTGATCGTCGCCTGCTGAGTGTTTATGTCGCAGGACGACGTCGCGTTGATCGTCTTCGCGTTCGTGTTCACGACGACCGTCTCCGGCGCCGTGATCGTGATATCTCCCGAGTCCTCGATGCGCACGAAAGTCGTCGGCGTCTGCCCCCAGAAGCCCCCGAGGTAGAAGCCATCGCTCATGTCGTAGCATCGGAAGCTCCCCGGCTGTTGCGGCGAGGCCCCTCCCGTGAGCGTCGAGACGTCCTGCTGAGCGAAGACCGCCAGTCCGACATCGCCCGGCTTCGGGTCGCAGATGAGAGCCGCCGTCCCATGCTGGAGCCGGAACCACCTCAGCTTCGGGATGGAGACGGGCTCCAGGGCCTCGCCCGACGCGCTCCGCATTTTCACGAGAGGCGTCGCGGAGAGATACCCCGCGCCCGATCCATCGCCCGGCCTTTCGATTGCGTCAACTCGCACCGGAATCGCCGTATTTATCATGCCCTTGACGATCGACCGAATCAAAAAGTCGAGGACGTTCAGCTGAGATCCAGATACGAAGGCGCCTTGCGGCTGAGTTCTTTCTGTCATCAGTCCCCCTGCCACATGCCATCAAAAGAAGTTTCCCACGTGCTCGAGCCCGGGTTGTGCGCGCTCAAGGTGTGCGTGAGCTGCGTGATCTTCCACGTTCCGCTCGCGTGCGGGACGATCGACTCGACCTTCACGACCGCGGCTACGCGGAGCTCCGGCCGGAAGAAGGTCTTGCACTGGATGCCCTGGCTCGTGAATACCGGATACCCGATCATGCCAGTCGCCGCTGAGACGAGCGGGATGCCGCCCTCTGCGCGCCGCACGCCGTCCTTCGGGATCAGAACCGTCTTATCGTCATCAAAGATGACATCCGCCCCGATGGCGTTGGTAGCCGTCCTGATCTTCGTGATCGGGTCGCCGTAGATCGTCGTGTCCGAGAGCGTCCCCTTCACGCCGTCATTTTGAAAGTCAAAGCCCGCTTGCGCGCTTTGCGACTGGATGAAGGTCGCCGCGTCCTGAGTGCCCTTGATGCTCACCGTAGATGCCGGCTCGAGTAGCGGATAGGCGCCAACCTGCGCCTCGATCTTGAGCACCGGGGACGATCCGTTGAGGTCCGCATAGGCCACCGTCACGCACCCGCGGAAGATCACCGGGAGGTCACTGCCCCGCTCCCCAGCCGCGATCTCGATTGCATTCCAGAGGCGATCCAGGGGCTTGAAGGCAAGCGTTGTGAGCTGGCCCATGACCGGAAGCGTGAGGCCATAGATCTCGACCTGGGCCGTCGCAAAGTCCACGCCGCCCGTCTTCGAGAGGCTGACGTTCGTCGCGAAGCCCTGAAAGACGAATTGATTATTAGCGCCACCCTTGTCTAGCGTGATCGAAACCCTGATGTCCTTTAGGCTGTAAGTTCCTGCCATTCTTCTGCCGTCACGTAGTAGAGAGTGTATCGATCGCTGAGTCCGTCGTACTGCGGCGCCTTGAGCTTGCCGTTGCCGTCCTGAAAGAAGAGCCGCCCGGAGAAGAGCGGGGTATTCCACACCGGGATCGGCTCCCCGGACTGGCATGCGTGCGAGTCGCAGATCTTCACCTCATCCGCCGTCAGCGTGAGGTACAGAAAGGAGCCCATCTGCCGGAGCTCGAGCACGCAGTTCTGCCCATCGAGCACGATCGAGAACTCCTGATGGGGCAGTTTCTGAAGAGGAATTTCAATCATTTCGGACTCACCAAGTCGGCGACAATGCCTTGTCTTTTTTCCCCTTGCACTTTCCCGGTCTGAGTCTTCCCCGCGTCATTCGCGCTCTTCGGAGACCAGACGACCGTCGCGCCGCCAACCTGCGCCGACACGATCTCGCGGAAGTCGCAGTGAATTTCGAGCGCGTTCGCGCCATTCACCGCGGATCGAGAGTAGCCGTAGGAGACAAGCGCCATGCGGGAGTAGACCTTGCTCGGCGTTAGGATGCGGAAGAGCTGCGTGCCGAGACGGTACGCCTCAAGCTTCGTCACGGCCTCCTGCTGCGCGAGGAAGTCCCCCGAGAAGAGAAGGCTCACCGAGCACTCGGAAGGGTTCGGCACCTTGTCGTAGGCGTAGAGCGCCCCGTTTTCCTGCGGTTCCGTCGGCACCGTGGCGGCCGAGTTGTCCTCGAACCCGTCGAGCGCCGTATATCCGCAGAATGGGTTTCCGCTGTCATCGATGACAGCCCACACTTCAGCCATCCTCACCTCACTTTGAAATCACGCCGGACTGCGCCGCGACCAGCATCCTGTTGCGGCGGCTAAGGGCGTTGTCCATCGCCCCGCCGACGGCCTTGCCCACGTCTTCCGGACTGCCGTTCGTCTGGATGTTGTTCACGACGTTCATTTCCATTTGATTCGCCACGGCCGGAGCCTGCGAGGTCTTCGCCTGCGATGCCGCGATAGCCCCCGCCGCCGCCTGAGTCGGCGCAGAGGCGTATCGGCCCCAGTCCCACGCATCCGCCGCGGGCGCCTTGGCTTCGTCGCCACCCCTGAAGAAGCTCGCGATGCCGCCAAAGACGCCCTTCACACGGTCCTTGATGCCGTCCGCGGCTCCACCATCCGGCGCAGGCTTCCCGCTGGGGTCCTGCGCCGGAGCTGATGCCTCTTTCGGCTTTCCTTTTGCGTCGAAGCCTAAAATGTCCGCGATACCGCCCATGGCGTTTTTCACGCCGTCCGTAACGCTATCAACAGCTCCGCTTACGACCCCTTTCACTTTGCCGCCGATATTGAGTGCATTCGCGACCCACTTGCCGATCAAACCAACAAGCGCCTTAAACGCCTTCTTCGCCCAATCGATGGCCGAGTGGAAGGCCCTGATAAAGGCGGCGCCGACTTCATCAGAAAGCCCGGAAAGCGAAGATAGCGCCTTGGGGATGCCCTTAGCTATCTTCGTTGGCAGATCGGTAAAGAAGACCTCCAGGCCGTCGAATACCGCGACGATGCCTTTCCCGATCACCTTCAGCGGCAGCAGGATCCCCACCGAAAGGGCCTTGCCGACCCCCGAAAAGTCGACGCCGTCAAAGAGGCCGCCGACCCACTTGCCGAAATCCTTGACGCCGTCCCAAGCGGACTGGATCGCCCCGACGATCTTCTCCGGGATGCCGCCGAGCACTTGCAAGAAGTTCAGCAGGCTCTTTCGGAAGGCGTCGATCTGCTTATCAGAAAAGCCGATGAAGCTCAGGAACTTCCCGAGAAGGGAGTTCCCGCCGTCAAGGAAGGCGAGCAGGTCGTCGAGGGCAAGGCAGAGCGCGAGGACGCCTGCCACGAGCGCCGCGACGGGATTCGCGAGCATCGTCGCATTGAGCGCCGCCATGACGCCTTGACCGGCCTTCAGCGTCTTGAAGAAAGTCGAGGTTGTCGCGATCGCCTGGATGATCGACCGGCCGTAAGTGACGGCGAGCACCGCCCCCAGCCCGGCGAGGATCAGCTTCACGCCCTTGCTGTGCTCCCTCAGGAAGGCCACGCCGTCGCCGAGCACCTTGAGAACGCGGTTCACGACCGGGAGTACCGTCACCCCAAGCACATTCCCGAGGGCCTGCGCCTGATCGGTGAACTGGCGCCAGCGGATGTTCATCTCGCGCGCGGCCTTGGCCTGCTCGCTGGTCATCGCCATGCCTTCGTAGGCCTTGGCGGCGGACGACGCCTTGTCCGTGAACTTCGTGAAGACCGCCGCGGCGTCTTGGCTCAGGCCCATCGCCCGCATAAAGTAGGCGGCCTGCTGCTGGCTCATGCCCTTGACGGCCTCACCCATGTGGAAGAAGTCGTCTGCAGAGCGGCCCTTCTCGACCGTCCAGTTCTCGAGCGCGGACTTGAAAGCCTCCTCAGAGCCACCTGCGTCCCGGTTCGCCTTGGCCCATGCGTCGATTTTGTCCACGGCGACGCCCGTGCGCTCGCTCAGCACGTCGAGGCTCTCGCCCATCTGCGAGAGGCCGCTGAAGATCTTCCCGCCCGCGAAGACTGCGAGCACGGGCCCCAGGGCGGTCTTCAGAAGCGCCCCAACCTTGCCGACACGAGCGGAGATGCCGTCCATCGCCCGGCCCATGACAAGCGAGGTCTTTTGTCCGGCCGTGCCGATCGACATGACGCGCTCAGCCACCTCGTCCGAGACGCCGCCCATCATCAGGCCCGTCTTCGAAGCCGTCGCCGCGAGGCGGTCCAGCGCGCGGCCGTCGAGCTCCACGCGCTTGCCGAAGTCGGCGATCGCGCCGGAGGCCTTGCGCAGGCCTTCGTTGAGCTCGACGCTGTCAAAGCCTAGCGAGATAACAAGTTTGTCGATAGCGTTAGCCATTTTCTTTCTCTAGCCTCTGGGCGGCGAGCCACGAGTGGTAATTGCGGACTTCCAAGACCTCCAGAAGCTCATAGGCCTCCTCGAGCGTCAGCCGCTCCTTAAGATCCACCATGCTCGCGAGGTCCGCGGCGATGAGCGCGCCGCAGACCCGCGGGACATTGGCAAAGCCCGCAACGCCAGTTACTTTTAGGCAGGCGTTTCGGTACTTTGCGGCATAAGGGAGCTCAAGGCGTCTCCATCGAAGAAAAAACCGAAGTTGGCCTTCAGGGATTCAACACGGAGTTTCGTGAGCGTGAGCGGGCTCTCGATCGCCGAGCACGCCTCAGCCGACGTCAGCCGACGAAGGGCGTTGCCCTGCACAAGGGTGCAGCAGGAGAGCAGGTCGTCGAGGAGCGGCTTTGCACTCTCATAGGGCACGCTCAGGATCGAGCGCAGAAGCGTCTGCGGATCGCCGCTGAAAACCTGCTGGATGTCGTCCACACCGCGCCCAAGTGCGAAAGCCGCGCGGTAGAGCCACTGCTCCGCCTGATACGCGCTCATCTTCGTGATGGTGAAGCGCTTTTCGGTCGCGCCGTCTTGGATCTTGATCTCGTCCATCTCAGCTCCTTACTGCACGCGCTCGAAGTCGAAGCCCCACTGCGTGGGCTGCATGGTGCGCTGGGCGGCGCTGATCGGAGGCGCGCTCTTGAGCACGCCCTTGACGAAGGTTCGCGTGACGCCGAGCGACGGGATGAAGCACGTCAGCGTGCATTCGTACGGCGTGTTGTTCGCTTCCATGCAGTCGCGCAGGTACTCGAGACTAGCGACCGAAGGCGAAGCCGCTTCGAGCACGATCGAGACGCTCGAGATGTTCTTGATGACGCCCGCGACCATGCGGCCGTCCACCGAGCGGCGGGTTTCCGTCATCTCGATCGCGTCGCTCGAGAAGACGCCGTCTGCGCTGAAGTGCTGAAGCTCGATGCCGCTCGGGAAGAGCTGATCGACCGTCAAGACGAGCTGCGCATTCGCAGAGGTCACGTCGAAGTTTGAAGTTGCCATTTTTCACTCTCAAAAGATAGACCCCGACCGAAGCCGGGGCCTATGAATTTTCACCGATTTCGCGACATTAGATCACGGTGGTCACGGCGCACTGCAGACTCTGGACAGCGCCTGCGTACGCATACAGGATCGTCACATTCGGCGCCTCGCGATTCGCGCGACCGGCCGCGTCCGGGAGGTCCACGCCGATCCAGTAGCCCTTCGAAACGATGGCCTGAATAGCGTCCTGCCCGTCGTCACCGAGCTCCTGCATGATCTGCGCCTGCTGAGACTCATTGAGCTCGAGCCCCGCATCGATGACGCCGCTGTCAAGGCACCGATTGATCGGATCCTGGCACCACGCACGGATCAGCGCCTCGCCGCGGGCGTTGTACGGGACGCGATTGATGCTCTTGAAGCCGCTCATGCAGCTCGTCTGGATTGCAGAGCGCAGAAAAATGCTTCCGTATAGCACGTCAACAAAGCCGTAATAGTCGCTCGAGAGCGTGCCGCGGTTGAAGAACTGGAAATTATCGTTCCGCGTCGCGTACTTGCCGACGAAGTTGATGCGGTTCGCTTCGAGGGCGTCGGCGGAGGCTTCGTCCAAGACGTTCGGCGCGATTCCGGAGGCGTACTTGGCGAACCACGTCTTCATGCCCTGAGTTCTGGTCCACGCGATGGAGGCGCCGCAGGCCATCGCCATAGCGGCGAGGCGCCAGTCGGGGGAGTAGAGCGGAGCGACCACGTCATACTTGTCCACGATCTGCGCGAGCGGGCTCGAGGACGCCGTTAGGGCGTTCGTGAGCTTTTCGTCGCTCGACCAGGGGAAGTAGACGAAGTCGTCATAGACGTCCGCCCACGCGGCGAGGGCCTCGATCTCTTCGAGATCCCCCTGCCAGAGCGTCGTGAAGCCGACCCAGTTCCGCGTGACTTCGCAGACCGCGTCGAGATTCGCCTTTTCGTTCATGGCGGCGGCGCCCTGAGAGAGCACCGCTCCGCCAGCCTGCGTGAGGCCAAGCATCGCGCTGAGATCCGTGCCGCTGTCGCCCGCGGAGGCGTAGCCGATCGTCGAGTCCGCACCCGTCGTCGAAGACGTGAAGGTAAAGGAGTTCGTGTTGCTATCGTAGGATCCGGTCACGCCCGTAATGGCCGTCGCGACCGTCTGCGCGACAGCGGAAAGCGAGGTAGCTCCGGAGAGGTCAACGGCCGCCGCCGTCTTCTCGACGCCGTCAACCGTGATCTTGAGCGCGCCGTCAGTGACGGCCTTGAGCTTTGCGAGCGTGACGCCCAGCTTGCCACCGCGGATCCACGCCGCAACCGCTTCGTCGACGCGGCGGGCGATGACGAGGCTCTTCGGCGTCGACTGCTGATTCTGCACGCCGGTGAAATACTGCTGAGCGAACTTCGTCTCCTCAGCTTCGGGGCCGAAGAGCGCGGAGACCGCAGAAGCCGAAGAGAAGGCCATGGCGAGCTGGTCGGCCGGAAGGAGCGCGCTCTTCGTGAAGAGCAAGCCGTTCGTTTCCAGATCTTTGGCGCCGCCGCTGATGACGCGCGGACTCACCTGGACGATCCGCGAAGCAGGAAGTGACATGATTCCTCCAATGATGGCCGCGCATGGCGGTCCGTAAAAAAGTTAGTTTTGCGGGAAACGGACGTCGACGTTCTGCACGCCGACGGTGACCGCGCTGATGCTATCCACGTCGAGCCGGACCTTGTACGTGTAGGTCAAGTGCAGTGACGTCGTCCAGCGCTGGACAAACTGATCCTCGTCGACAACAGTCGTTGTATTCCTCACGTCGTCCGCATAGAGCGACGAAATGCCGTACTTCCGGAAGAAGTCGCACGCTGGCGTGGACCTCGCCACCGTCGCCACACACTCCGCCCTCATGCGGGCCGTCTCCACTGCATCGCTGTAGGCGTCGACCTGCATCACCATCTCGACCAGGCGGGAGATCACGACGCGCATCGCCTGCGCCTCCTCATCCCACTCGTATGACTCGACGGGCGTGCCGATCTCTCGATGACTCACGACTGAGTTGATTACGTACTCTCGGTCGGGCGGCAGAGTAATGTTATTCTGATTACCCGCTAGCACATGGCTAGCTTCGATCGGCGGCTGCATGACGAGGATCTCAAAGTCGCGGACCGCTTTGTAGACGGACGCATACGAGAGAAGCTCCGCAGTCGTCGGCGGGCTTTGCATCATCATGCCCATTCAATCCCCTTTGGCGGCTGGACCTGTAGCGTCGCGCGGACGCACAACCAGTTCACACCCGCGAAGTTGTCAATGACCGCGTCGACAGCCCAGACCGTCCCGTCCTTGCGGATGATGTAGTCACCCGCGCGAGATAGCGGCCGGAAGATGCCGGCCGGCTGATCGGCGAAGGCCTTCGGAGTGAAGAGGTAGAACCTCCTAACAATCGAGTTCGCGCCCGCCTTGTCCGCGTGGAAGAGCGCGGCGTCTCCCTCGCTCTGCACCTGAGCCATAACCCCCGTGATGCGGGAGAACAGCGGCCTGGCAAAGCCTTGCTCGTCCGGGACGGACCCTTCGGAGTGCATGATCTGCACCTCCTCATCCGGGTGCGCGGCGTTGATCGCGCCCCGTACGATGCGATGAAGATTCAGTCCCATGCCGGAAACCTCTTTACTCAAGTGATCTTTTGATGTAAGTTGTTCTCAACAAAGATAGCCGGATGGTGTTGAGCCTCCGTTGATGGCCCCGCAAGGCCCCTGCTTCGGGAGCAGGGACGTCGCTGCGGGGCTTCTTTGTATCTACGAGACCCGAACTTCAAGAAGCTCATAGAAGGGGCTCGCGTCTTCAACGACGTCAGCTCTCGGATTTGCTTCGGCCCCATGACTATGCGCTCGCAGTCGTCCGGCATTCCTTTCGGATGCCGCTGTGCCTCCACCTTGTCCCTGACGTAGGTCTCGACATACTGTCGGACCCTCTTGGTGAACCCTTCGCCTTTTTGCTCTTCCGATGCGGAGAAGAACTCGAAGGACGGGATCTTGTCCGGCCCGACGCTAGCCCCCGCGCCTCCGACAACCTCGCCATCCTTGATCGCGATGACGTTTCCGTTGTCTGCCGTTCGGTATTTCAGGTCCTCGTCTTCACTAACGAAGCGGAGCCCCACTGAAAATCGGGCCCCGGCGGCAAACGCGACGCCGCACCGGAAGGCCATTCCTAGAGATCCTGCGTCTGAACTCATTTCACTTCATACCCGATAGAGTTGAGGAGCTTGCCCGTCAAGACGAGCGGTTTCGCTGTCGAAAGGTTCCCGCCGCCCTTGCTCTTACGGCCCTTGGATTCCGCCCTCTGCCGGTAGAGCTCCAGCGTGAGCGACGAGCGCTCTGGGAACTTTTCTTTGCTAGTCCCGCCGCTCGTGATCGTCATGCGGACGTCATCTGCGGCCTGCCTGCCGAGAATGGCGAGCGCCTTTTCCTTGTCCAGCGTCTTGTGCAGAGCCTTCTTCGCCGTCTCGCGCCACTTCGGCGCCTCGGCGGCCATCGTGCCTCGCAGGAAAGGCCTGGGAGGATTGACGAGCGCCATGCCCGGCTTGATGGCGGCCGCCTGAAAGTTGGGCTTCCCGTCTTCTCGACGGGGGACGGGCTTGCCGATCGCATTGCTCAGAAAAAGCGACTGCTTCCCCGTCACGCGCTGCACCCAGCCGTACTCGACGTACGTTGCATATGGTGCGATGCTGGCGTCGGCGACGCCCACCTCGACGTGGCTCACGCCAGGGTTGACGAGCCCCGCATAGCGCTTGCCCAAGCGCGCCGTGAGCCCCGCGGCATTCAGCTTCATGCCCATGTCAGCCCCAGGGGTGGTAGTGCGAGGAGAAGTAAAGACGGCCGCCTCGGCGGTACTTCATCGTCATCATCCAATAGGTCGCACCGCAGGGAGTCTGCGTCCACCACTGCGCCGTCTGCGAGTCGCTCTTGATTAGGTCGAAGCTCGTCGAGACGGAGCCTTCGGATGCGCTTGCGACGCGGCCCGGCTGATCGCCCCGGGTCGCGAGCGTGGCGAAGTGGCAGAGCGCGTAGTAGAGCAAGACCTTGCGCTCGAGCACTGGCGGCGTCGCGTCCGGGGCGTACGGCGCGAAGCTCGTCGCGTCCGTGTTTCCGAGGAGCGCGCACACCTGCTGCCAAAGCACGTCAAGCACGGCATCGGAAATGGCCTCTTCCGTCAACCCCGGGAACCACTTACGAAACTCTTCAATGTCAAGCTCTACGTCCATCTCTAGACCTCGCTTCGCTTCACTTCTTCAACGCCAACGCTCTTCGGATCGACCGGCTCAACGCCAGTCTTCATTTCTGCGATCTCGTCGCGCCGCGCCTTGAAGTCCTTCTCAGACCTCATCTCCCAAAGGAGCGGCGGCATGGCAGTGAAGGCGCGCTCCTTTCCGTGCTTGCGCTTGATGTCTTCCCAGTCCTTGCGCGCGACGGAGACGAGGACGGCATTGCCGCGGCCGAGGAGAATGCCCTTCGTCTTTCCGCGGAGGGCGTGGTTCACGCCCGGAAATTCAACGACCTTCGTGCCGCCGTTCCCATTGTCCACATCGTCGAAGATGATGCCGAGAGGCATGCCGCACGCGATATAGATGACGTCGTCCCCCGAGGCGCCGGAGGCCTTCGCGACTTCCTGTTCTGAGGTATCGGCGACGATGCCAAGCGTATTCGTAGCGGTCTTAGTGGTTTTGCGAGCCATAGTATTCGTTCCCAAAAAAGAGGAGGGAGGCCGAAGCCCCCCCTCCCGAGCAGAGAAAAAGCCGCGGTTAGCAGCCCTTACCTTTCTTTGCTCTAGATCGTCAAATGCCCGTAAGGGCTGCCACAAGGCTCGGCCTACGGATGACGCATCCCCACGTGCCAGCCGAGACCTTCTGAGTGAAGGACGACTCGTGCGGCACAAGGCGACCGAGCTGATAAGCCATAGAGAAGGCCGCCCATCCGGTCTCGTCGCCGTACAGCTCGCGGACCGTCATATAGAGCATCTCGCCAGCAGCAGTCGACAGCTCGGGGAGCTGCACGATCTCCATGTTCGGGTAGTTCTCGAGCAGCATCGCCTTGGCCGTCTTGCCGAAAGAGTTCGGCTGCGTGAGGTAGCCGATCATCTTATTAGAGATACCGAGGACGATCGGAGCGTTAATGTCGAGATGGCCGCCGTTCTGCGCCGTCAGCTGCTGCCAAAGCTTGTTGACGTCGTTGAAGACGAGCGTTGCCGCGTTGTTCGGATCGGCCGCAACCTTCGTCGCCCAGGTGGAATTCCCATTCACGGAGATCGGAGCGATCGTGGACGGGATATTCGGGTCATTGAGCATGCCGTAGATCTCCATCCCGGCCACGCCGTAGAGCTGGAACTTGTTCTCAGCACGGGCGAGGATCTGGGCGGCGGCATTCTGCTTACGAGCGGGCAGATTGACCTTCGCCTCCGCAAGCTTGGCCGTCTCGAGCTCGCCGTACTTAATCGTCGTCTGGTAGCGGAAGTTCTGGCGGACGGGGAAGTTGTAATTCACGTCCGTCGTCGTCCCGTTGGCGAAGTCGTTGTAAGGCGAGACCTGACCGGCGACCTCTTCAACCGCGAAGTCTGCATAGTCCTGCGTCCACGAGCCAACGAGGGTCTTCGTGAAGAAGCGCGTCGCGTTCGTGACGCCGAAGAGCACCTCGATGATGCGCGGGTCGAGGTACGTATAAAGAGCCGCGGGGGCGCCCACGTTCGGCTGCGTCGAGAGCGCCGCGTCCTGCGCGAGCTGGCGGAGGTCAATGTCCTTAAGGACGATGTGCCCGTCCTTTTCCTCGAAAGGCATAAAGCCGACGGCATGCGGAGCAGAGATGCCGCGCGACTTTGCAAAGTCAAGATCAAAACTCATTTATCTCTCCAAGTTAGGCGGCCTTGTCCACGCCGAAGTTCTGATAGATCACCGTGTCGCCCTCGGCGATCGTCTTGACGCCGCGGGGGAAGACGACCGTCCAGCCGGTGTCATTCGTCGCACCAGCCGTGCCATAGGTGACCTTGCCCGTCGTCGGGTCGCAGAGGACCGACTGGCCCTCCGTAGCCGCGCCCGTCGCGATGGCGTAGAACTGGCCGCGAATGGCGACCGGGGGGCACGTGCCCTTCGGGTAGACCTGCGTTGCGTCGTCGGTAGGCGCCGGGATCGTCGCGATGACGTCGCGCTCCACGAATCCGACCGGCTTCGCACCGGCCTCAGCCTTGGCCGAGAGGACGTTCTGCTCGGTCTGGGAGGTGCCGTTCAGAGCGACGGCGAAAGCGAATCCGCCCGCCGGGACCGTGCCGTCCGAGACGAAGTTGAAGGCCGTGTAGACGGCCTGACGAGGATTGACCTCCTGCCCCGGAATGCCGATGGCCGGACCAGTCTTAACAGCTGCCTGAAAGCCCATGATTAGTACCCCTTCTTGATCTGAGAGAGCTTGGTGACGAGGAGGTTGCTCTTCTGCCTGGACGCGGAGTCCTGAGCGAAAGAGCCCTTGCGAGCGCGACTCTTGCCCGCCATGAACGCGCGGTAAGCGGCGCGGGCGGCCTGCGGGGAGACGCCCTTCGTGTTCACGCCTTCCTGCCGGAGGGCGGCCAGGTAGACGCTCTCGGCGGAGTCGTACGCGTTCGCGCGGACCTTGCCAAGCGTTTTGGCGCACTCGTCCATCGCCGCGAAGCGATTCATGATGCGGCGCTCGATGCGCTTGGCCGAACCCTCGGCGTCGCGCTCTTCGCCTTCGCGCTCGTGCTCGCGGTCGAGCTTCTCAGGCTCGGCCTTCTCCTTCTTTTCGCCGTAGCGGACGCCCTCAGCAAAAGCGCGCTGAAGCTCTTCCGGCTCGGCGTCGTAGCCGCAAGCCTTGAGCCCGTCCTGAACGATCTGCTCACAGTCGTCCGGCTCGGCACCATCGGCCTGTTCGAGCTCGTCGTCGGCGCCTTCTGCCATGTCCTCATCGCCGTCCTGAGCCTCGTCCGGGTTGTAGGCGAGGTCCTTGAGAGCACCGAGGAACGACCTCGCGTCTTCGGGCTTGAGCCCCTTTTCGACCATGTCGTCAAGGATGCGCCTGATGGCGGCGTCCTTGTCCTCATCTTCAGCGACGGGCTCGTCTTCTGCGGGCTTGTCGATCACGTTTCCCTCCTGATCCTGCGTGTGCAGGTCTTCGATCCCCTTCGCTGCTTCGCCGATGGCTCGCGCGAGGGCCACTTCCTTCTTTTCGACGGCCGGATCGCCATCAGTGGCGGGGGTCGTCTTTTCCTTGTCGTCCATAGGACCTACCTCTTTAAGTTGACTATCTTGCACCAACACATCGCGCCCAGCGCGTCCCTGCTCCACTAGCGCGACGTGGTTGGCGGAAATGTCGCGCATAATAAAATCGTACGGATCGCCATCAGGCGTCTTCCCCGAGGTGAAGTCGGGGGTGTAGGAGTACGCGAGGGATAGCTCACGCATTGATCCGTCTAGGATCCGCCGGATGGCGTTCTCCACGGTGATATGCAGAGAGTTGTCCAGATACGGCTCGCGGAAGGCGCCGTCCGTCCCGGTGCTACCGACCCTCGTCTTGAGCTGAGGGTCGTCCGCGTAGTCCGGGTGATGATCGAGCTGGATCGGGATGCCATTCGTGCTCTCGACCGTCTCTGGCTTCGAAAGCTCTTCGGGCGGCGCGTAGCCGTAGTAAACCTTGGTCGGCTCGAGCTTGAGCCTCTGCCACCCGATGATCTCGGACCCGTAGTAGGGCCGAACTTGCGCTTTCGTGAGGTGCGAGACCGCGACGTGAAGGTTGCCGTTATTGTCGTACCGGCGCACGCTTTGCGCGTCTAGGGCAAGTCTTTCATGAATCATTTCAGCAATTCGTCAATATCGAGTCTGAACACGCATCGGCAGAACGGAAGCTCACCGGTCATGACCTTCCTCCCAACCGCGGGGTCGTAAAGTCCCTCGTCGAGATTGAAGCGCTTACCGTCCATCGCTTTGTGCGTCTGGCGCGAGCTGTACATGCCTGGCACATGCACCCAAATGCCGGTTTTGGCGCCGAGGCCCTGCGCATTGGCCCGCTGGAGCCCCTGATTCACCTTTACGGACTGGTCGAGTGCTACACGCTTGGCCCGGGCTTCCGTGAAGCCGTCCGACTGCCGAAGTATCTCTTCGATGTCTCCGATCGTCTTTCCGCCGCTCAGCCCCGCGTCAAGGGCCCCGCGAAGGCGCTCCAGATCGTCGGCTTGCATCTTCGTGATGAGGGCCGTCATGTCGTCGATGAGCTTCGGCATCTCCTGCGCGGCCGCTGGAGAGATGTACCGGTTCTTGACGACCGGAACCGTCCAGCGGTTCTTGATGAGCTCAGGGGAGATGCCCGCACGAATCAGCGCACGGCGCTGGCTCGCGGTAATGCGCTGCGCCGTCGTGCGGACAAACCATTTAGAAACCGCCTTTGCGTCCTCGCCCGTGTGGATCATCCAACGAGCGAGTCGCTCTGTATACGCAGTGTCGGCATGCTTCGAGGCCTTCTCCAGATCGACGGCCTTGAAGTCCTTGACCGTGGGTTTCGCATCCTGCGCGAGGCGGCTTTCTTCGCCCACCAGGCCGGAGGCGATGAGGTCCTCGAAGAGCTCCGCCGCCGCGGCCCGCGTGCGGGCCCGGACGAGCTTTGCGATCTTCTTCTGAAGCGCCGCCCGGAGCCCCGCATTCGGCTCGATGGCCGCGATCGTCTTCGGCTTAGCCACTTACACCCCCTAGCGACTGCAGAAGCTGTCGAGACTCGTCGGGCGGATTCGCCTGCGGCGCCTCTGGCGCTTTGATCGCCGCCGTCGCGCTCTGGAGCGAGTCGAGAAGGCCTTGGAAGTCCTCTGGATCGCCGTCCGGGGGCTCATCAGAGAGAAAGCCCAAGTGCATGACAGGCTCGGTCTTGACGGCCTCTCGCACCTCTTCAGCGCTGATGGCCTGCATCTGAGCGAGCGTCGCCAGCGTGCCAGCCCGAGACTGAGCCGTCATCGCGGCGGCGTTCTCGTCTTCTTTGCTAAGCGGGTTGAAGTCGAAGGAGAGGTCCGCATCGATGGTGCCGAACTCGACGAGCTCGATCGCCTTCAGGCATGTCATGATCGCGTCGCGCCGGAGTTCCTGCTTCGATTTGATGTAGTCGTAGTAGTTGCGGATATCCGACTCGCCGGTCGCGTTGAAGCCGCTCGGGCTGATGCCCAAGAGCTTGACGGCCGGGGTCCGATTGAGCGCCGCGATCATCTCGAGCGACTGCCGGACAACGTCCGTGCATCCGGCGATGGACGTCTGGACGTTCATCACGGCCTCCGCGTCCTTGTCGCAGACGAAGACGGAGGAGTTGTCGCGATACCTTTGCAGGGCCTTCATGCGGATGTCGAAGAGCTGCAGGCCGTTCGGCGAGTTGAAGATGTCGTCCGTGCTCGTCTGAAAGACCAGAAGCGAGACCTTCCTGACGAGGTCCGCCGTGTACACCCTGCATTGGTTCCAGTGCATCACGTAGTCCCAGAGAATTTGCGCCTGCGGGATTCCAAGGAAGTTGTATGCGGGCCGGAGAAGCGTCGGCGGGGGGTTGTCGTAGAGCGGGATCATGCGCGAAGCATGGACGCGCTGGCCGAGCACCCAATACCACTTCGGCCTCATGTAATCGGCCTTAAGCGGATTGGAGGAGTTGTAGTCGCCGGGCGACACGCTGACCGGATCGACCACGACGAAGCGGAGCGTTCCGCCCTTCACCAGCTCGGCCGAGGCGTCATTGATGCGGAGAGGAAGTTCAGTCTTCTCTTCGCCGGTATCGATAAAGATGAAGGCGCCGCCCATGTACCCGGCGATTGTTGCGGCCTCGTGAAAGAGCCCCCGGAGGTGATACTTTTTCTCCTGAAGCTTCTGAAGCTCGTCCACCTTCTCGCCATCGCCGAAGCCGGTGATCTGGATCCACTCGCGCGTGATGTCGTCGGAGACGGTCTGCACGCAGGCGCGGATCATGCCATTTTGAGCGATCTGCTGTAGGGCGCCGTAGCCGATGAACGACGTCGTCGGATACTGTCCGAGCTCATAGCCGTGCTGCTGCAGGGACTTGTAAATCGTCGAGTACAGCCCGGTATCGGCAAGCTCAGCGTCCTGCGCCAGCCGGACCTCTTCGGTCGTGCCGAGCGTAACCGGGAGGGCGAAGCGCTCGCGGACCTTTTCTTCGGTCTCGAAGACCTTGGCAGCTGGCGGAGGGGCGTAGAGCTGAGCGCCGAGCTCTTCCATTAGGGCGGCGCGGCGGGCCTGATCGAGGATGCCGGAGCGCTTATCGGCCCGGGCCTCAGTCTTTGCCTTTTTCTTGGTCTTGGTCTTGGTCATTGCAAGTGCCTGCTTATTCAGTCGTCAAAGCCCCGGGTACTGGTCGCGCCGCGGGGCTTCATTTTGAGCCGCCTAGCGCTGGGCAAGGTAGGCGAGATTTGTCGGGTCGATGTGCAGTCCAGAGTGGCGATTCAGGTCATTCAATGCCTGGCTCATCGCGTCGATGGTGTCATCGTGAGCACCTGACGGAAATGCGAGGAGCTCAGGAATGAAGTCCTGCGCCACCCACGGATAGCGGTCCGGAGGCGGCAGGTAGACGTTCCGGGCCTCCCAGAGCGTCGTTACCGCGTTCGCTCGGGCTTCCTTGCTCTCTTTCGGAGTGATCGGGATGATGCCGGTCACTTTCCTTTTGAGCGCGCTGATGATCGCCGGGCCGTTCGCCTTGTCCTCGATGAGCTTTCGGGTGATCCGCGGGTACTTCCTCGCGGCCGCTACGAACTGCTCGAGCGACTTCACAAAGTCCCAGCGTCCCCGGAACTGGTCGACGAGGTAGAAAGCGCCGTCCTTTCGTCCCCACACCTGCCCGACCACGAAGTCGGATGTCGCGGACTCTTTAAAAGTCATATCCCACGAGATAACGGCCGCGTCGAAGCGCTCCGGGAGCTTGTCCCAGTGCTGAATCCAGTCGGACTTGAAGAGCCCACCGCCGCGCGGCATCGGTCTCTGCTGAAGCTGGCCGGCCGTCGCGAAAGAGCCCATCGTTCGCTCCATCTCGGAGACTTGCGCTTCGGAGAAGCGCTCCGGGAAGAGTAGCTCTCCGTCCTCAGTGCGCGGGTCCGTGAAGCCGATGCATGTCGCGCACCGGCGCTCCGGCTCGAAGCGCATTGGGAGCATCAGGTGCTCATAGCCCAGCTGGCGGCTCAGGATGATCCCGGCCGTATCGCGCTCGTGCAACCTTTGCATGATGACGATGATCGCCGAGTCCTGGTTGTTCACACGGGACGGAACGGCCTCTAGGAAGGTCTGCTCCGCAGCGGAGAGCGCGGCTTCTGAAAAGGCGTCGTCTACGCTCAGCGGGTCGTCGATGATGATGCGGTCGCCTCGAGAGCCAGTGAGGCTTCGGAAAGCCATAGACTCACGAAAGCCAGTAGCCGTGTTTTCGAACTTCTTCTTTGCGTTCTGGTCGCCGCACAGTTCGACGCTCCATCGCTCCTGATACCAATCGGAGGAGATCAAGCGTCGACACTTCAGGTTGTCTCGGATTGCGAGGTCTTCCTTATGCGCAGTTGTCAGATATCGCAGAGAAGGATTTCCGCCTGCGCCCCATTCCCAAGCAGGAAAGAAGACGCCAGTGAGCAGTGATTTCATCATGCCCGGCGGAACGTTCATCAGAAGGCGCTTGATCTGGCCGTTATGCACTGCCTCGAGATGCTCGCACATTGCATCGAGCGCCCACCCCCACTTGATCGGTGTAGCAGGCTCGAGCACGTGCCATGCCATCTTGCAGAACTCGGACAGGCTGCGCCGCGCAATCTCCTGATCAAGTTCGATCAGTGTCGGGAGTCTCGTCATACAGCAACTCTCTTGCGGCCTTGAGCTTTTCCATGTCGATCGTGGAAAGATCAGGCGTGTCGCTCTGAATCTTCACGGTCTTGCGATCGCCGTAGCGCGAATCATCACGCCACGAAATCTGGCGAGCCTTCTCCTGCATCAGCACCTTGAAGGCTTCAACAGTTCCCTTCGGAAAGTCATCGCCGTTCAGCAATCGCGTCTGCAGTTCATTGTTCAAATTTGCTTGAAGCTCAAGCAATTCATCGTTGAACTTCTCGGCGCTTGCTTCGCGCGCGCGCGCGGACTGAGTGCAAAACTCTGGATTGGTGTCTTTCCATCTGCGAAGAGTTACCGCATCCGGCATGCCAGGCATCTTGCAAATCTGACGCTCTGACTTGCCTTCACGAATCAAATCACAGATTCTCTCCGCAAGCTCCGGCGTATAGGTTGATGGTCTTCCGCCCTTGGAGGCGTTCGGTTTTGATGCCATAGCACCTCCTTTTCTTTTGTGGAACTTCAGGCATCGTCCTACCCCAAAAAGAAAAGGGCCTCTCCGGAGAGAAGCCCTTGTGCTCAGGACCCGGAACCAGTGAAGCAAAGTGAAAAGCTGGTTCGGTCCTGGTTTGATTTTAGGCAATCGACAGCTGAAGCCTATGGCCGAGTGACCGAAGAGTGGCCTCAATACGGTCGATCTTCGTAGGATGGCGAACGTCGAGAATCCGCGTCACTTCAGGAAGCTTCAGTTCGGCCTTCTTAGCGAGTTCGACGCGAGAAACACCATCGCGCGCCATCGCATTTGAAAGCAGAATTTTTGCAACCTGATTTGCGCTCAGATGAACAACATATTCACCGGGAAGCGCAGGTGACGCCTCCGGAATAAGTTCTCCATCTTTAATACGGAACTCGACACAATCCTCGACGGCATAACGGGCCCAATTTTCAAGAGGCTCGCCATCCACGGAATATGACAGAAGTTCGGGCAGATCCCGGCAACGAACAATCTCAGTGCCGTCCTTAAGCTTTTCAAAGCGGCATGGAAAATCGAAATTTGACATTTGTCAGACATACGATCATGCAGCAAGCCCCGCCGGCTAAGGCGGGGGTGTGTTTTATTTCTTAGAGACTTCCTTCAGGCCAAGATCGCGAATGATGTCCTTGCGGATACTTTCATTCATCTCTGCGCCGGGGTGTCGAGGCATGGTTTGCGTTTTTGGGTTCCCCGGGACTCTCAGGCGAAGGTGTCTGGTTCCGTGGGTGACCTCAACGCCTCTCGACTTAAGCCACCGAAGAAATTCACTTTGCTTCATGATCTCCTCTATTGGTTGAACACGTGAATATTCTACCATGAGGTTAGCATTTTTGCAAATGTTATGTATTTCGACGCTACTTATTCCGGCATCAAAAAAGCCCGGTCATCTCTGACTGGGCTTACGTTTCTTTCGGGTGCAAAAAGGCTGCCCCGTGGCAAAACTCTCGAAATCGCAATGGAAGTCGGCTAAAAATTGTATGTTCAGTATATATACCTCAACCATCGTTGTCAAAGTACGTTTTGATGATTCTCTGGAACTTCTGACACACGCCATCAAATGCACGCAAGAAACCGCGATACGTCACGCGGAGTTCCCTAGCGCACAAACCGACGTGCCTCCCTTCTCCATAGACCATTTGAAGAACGCGCTTTTCCTGTGGAGTTAACCAGGGTCCCCCATAGGCAGCAGATAGCTTTTCCGCATCAGCCATATCAGCACTCGAGATTGGAGGTTCGTTCCGGTACTCCTCAATAGCTGGAGGGCCATACTTCAGGCGGAGTTCGTTTAATACCTGAGCTGTCGGCGAAGGTAATGATTTCCTGCGAGCTCGAATGCACCGACTCCAGTTTTGCAAGCGTTTGGAGAATATCGGATCGATCATGAAAGCTCCTCGATGTAGACGGTGACGGATGGGAACTCTGCGTACGTTTTGGCAGCAGAGACCTCAACGACTTGAGCGTCATCCTTCCACGCGATGCCGTTGAGTCCATCGCAGATGATTTTGATGATGTTGTCCATATCCGGCTTCTTGGCAGGTCGTTCGCAGCCCTGCAGGCATGCTGCGCGGCGTTTCTGCGAGTACGAAGCAGGCACAGGGAAAGCAGCGAGGATAGAAATCTTGACTGCCCCGCGCATGATGTCTCGGTTGCACATCGCGTACTTGCCAAGAACGGCTACACGGGCCTCGTAGCGACGGGTTTCATCGGGCGTATAGGCGTGGCCGGTGCGAGAGAAGCGCGGACGTGCCTTGCTCTGAGGCGTACCGGGAATGTTGAGCTTAACCACGGACTTTCTTCTCCTCTCGAGTGCGTTCTTCATACTTCGTAAAGCCGGCTGGGCTCCATGCTTTGATCTGATCGAGTTTGAACGTCAGCCCATAGAGGTCAGCGAAGATCGTAAAACCGCGTCGTTCGCCGTAGAAGCGATCCCAGGCTCCTTCTTTTAGGACGAAGAAGAGCGCGGCACCTTCAGGCGGATAGGTGGAGATGTCGTCGATGTCCACCTCAGTGAAAGTGAAAGGCGGGCGCTTCGGCGTGTGTTCCTTGGAAGGCGGATCGATGGACATGAGACGGGTGACTTTCTTGAGCGTCATTTCGTTTTGGCCTTTGATTGAAGTTCTTTGCGCCATTGGTCGAAAGCGGCGCGGAGGATTCGGACGGTTTCAAAGCGGCGTGCTATGCGGTCGGCATCGGGCTCGGGCTCGAAGTGCTCGCAGTAGTCCACGGACTCGACGGAGCGAAATCGCTTGTATCCGCTGATCTCCCCGGGGAGAGAGCAGTAGACGAGGCCTCTGGCGAGCATCCCCCACTGGCCTCTGTGGAGGCGAAGCGGATCGCCTTTCGGCAGCGGCTCGAGCGGTGCGCAGTTGCGGCATCGGAGGCACTCACTCATGTCGCTCCCTCAGGATGAAGGCCGTCCGGATGATCCACCGTGAGAAGGCGTGGATGAAGCAGTGGACGACGGTCTGAACGAGGCAGAAGAGCGCACATCCGAGGGCGAACACAAAACACACGAACTGGAAGAAGCGAATCAGGCCTGAAGCGCCTTCATTCCCGAAGAGATCGATTCCGACGAAAGCGGCATTGACGCACGCGAAGGCTGTAACCAGGTATGGGCCCAGTTCGCTCAGCAATTGTTTGAGTTTTTCTTTGATGCTCACAGTTGATTTACCTCTTGGCTCCCCGTGAGATGATTGAAAGGACGTTCTCCCCAGAACACCGATCAACCACCTCACGGAGGGTTTCATGTTGAAAATTGAAGTACCTGAAAACGATCAATCGGTTTACGAACTCAAGACTGAAAGTGGCGAAGAGCGTGTGATGTTTTCGAACACCAAAGTGATCGCCTCATTCCATAAGCGCCCGGAGATAAAGATTCCGGAACATGCATTGAAGCCGCGGCAAGTTTTGGATCTCATGCTGAGTGCTCCGGGAGAAGGTGCGTACGGCTTTCAGCTGCGCGTTCTTTCGTAGGCGGGTAAAAGAACTGAACGCGGATTCTTTTTCCCTGCCGGATGTCTTCTGGCGTTAGGTCTCTGAAGGCCTTCAATACGCCGCGAAGGCTGCATCCATCGATCTCGATGCATGTACCGTTGTCAAGGGAAGTGACTTTTAAGGTCTGAACCTCTATGCAATCGGGATAAGGGATCAGCTCGATCTCGAATCCCGATTGAGGAGAGGGACGGGCCGTGCTTTTTTCTGTGCCAGTCATCAGAACACCTCCTCGGGTTTGAGGTTTTTGAGGGCAGAGCGCTTGCGGAAGTCCGACCAGGTGCATTTGACGGGGTAAAGGACCTGATTGAAGCGTGAGGCGATGCGCTCAGCACCAGCGGCATCGAAGTCGGCCTGTGCTAGGTTGGTTGTGACGATGGTCGGCAGGCGGTTTGCAGTGCGCAGATCGATGATCTGCTGAAGGCGATCTTTGCGGGCGTCGGTCCATGCGCTCGTTCCCACTTCGTCGATGACGAGGCAGGAAGTTGAAGCGAGCCACTGGCGAATCTTCCAGAGCGGCTGATCGAGCTTCGCCGCGTAGGCGGGCGTGTAAAGGTCGAAGTACTCGCTTGCCGGGATGAAGAATCCGGGAGCCTTGCGCGCCGCGAGGTCGGTGAGGATGGCCTTAGCGAGGTGCGTTTTGCCGGTTCCTGTGAACCCAAGGAAAAGGATTCCGGCCTCGGGGTGAGACTCATCAAGGAAGCGCGTCATGAGGCGTTCGGAGAAGCGCTTCGAGATGGCGAGCGCCTTGGCCTGATCCTTTTCGGCCGCGTCGAGCTGAAAGTTCGAGAAGGTTTCTGCAGACGGTTGACGAAGCCATGAGAGACAGCGGGCCAGAGAGGCGTGAATGTCGCTGAAGCATACACGGAGTTCATCTGCCTTTAGATCGCGCTCGGACTTTTTGGGAAGTGCTCGCGGAGGCGGGTTTGCGACTCGCACGGCCTCGATCTTCGTGAAGATCGGCTGCAGTGCTTGCTTTGAAAATGCTTTTTGAAGTTCGGGCATAGGGTTTTACCAGTCGTAATCGGCAGCGGTTCGTTGGTGGAGAGGCTTCGGCTTGGGTGTTTGGTTGGGGTGGTATCGGAGCTCGTTGGAGCACCACGTTCGGAAACCTGCAGGCCAGACCACTAGGCTTCGATCGTGTGCGATTGCGTGATTGACGAAAGCGGAGAAGACCTGCTGAGGGTTCCCAATGCCGACCTTCTCAGCGATGGCCTTGTACTCATCGGGGATAGAGGCATCGGCGTCGAACGGGCATGGAGTGGCGGGCTTGCGTCGAGGAGCGGCCTTGCGCTTTTGGGGAGCAGGCGCAGGTGCTTCGATGGTGATCTCGACATTGGGTTCTGAACCCATCGAGCGAGCTTCTTCGAAAAGAGACTTGTCGAAGTCGTCCGGATAGGGCGTCTGCGCTTGCGCAGATGCGACGGCGATAGCCGACGTTTTTCCGGAAGTGCGCATAGAAGAAACTGGTTCTTTCTGGTTCTCTTCTGGTTCTTTCTGGTTTATGCCCCCATTTTGGGGGTGACCCCTTTCCAAATTGGGGGTGACCCCTTGGACGTTTTGGGGGTGACCCCTTTCCATGGTGGGGGTTACGTACGTTTTGGGGGTAACGTCAGAAGCGGAGGTAACCCCCGTTTCGAACCCAACCAGCGTATAGGCGTTATGCCAACCGCCCTCTTTTCTGGTGTCGGTCTGACGTCTGTAAGGGACGCGCACAGACGAGATGAAGCCGAGTGCGCGCAGACGTGCCAAGGCTCGCTCCACGCGCTTCACAGTGCAGGGCTCATCAGGAGCACTGAAATATTCAGCGATCTTTTCGCGCGAGGGGTAACAACGCCCCGTCTGGTCGTTCATGCAGTCCGCAAGGTATGCAAGCACTGCTTGAGCAAAGCCTCCGGCACGTCGATGCTCCAGCACGAAGTTTCTGGCACGGCTACCCATAGCGCACCTACTCAGCGAAGTCGGGATTGAGGATGCAGCGAGGTACGCCCGCAGCCTTGGCAAGGATGCGAACACGATCAGAAGGGACATACCCCCGCTTGATCCACTTTGAGATCGCCTGGCGGGAGATTGGCGGCGTATACAGCTTGGCGACCTTGTCACGAGAGCCTACGGCGCGCACTGCTTCTTCAACGAGCTTTGAGTGAGGGGAGATAGGAACATTAGACATTTGCAACTCCTAGTTGACGTTGATGATACCACGTGCGCAAATTTTAGTTGGTTGCCATTCGTCAATGAGTGGTTAACACTGACTGCAGGAGGTTGCTATGAGTACCGATTCTTTGAATCCAATCCGTGCCGCCATGTTGGCGCAGAAAAAGACGCAAGCCGATGTGGCGGCTGCCCTCGGAGTCAGCAGGCAGGCGGTACAAAAATGGTGTACCGGGACGCCACCGACGCTTTCCAACTTGAAGCGTCTCGCGCAATACCTAGGAACCACGGTCGCAGCACTGGCAGGCGATGAGGAACCTCAGTATCAGCCTGTAGACGGCTTTACCGAAGTACACGGGGAAGGATGGACCGTCGTCCCCGTCGTCGACGCTTACGGCGGTTGCTCGATCATTGGAGCCTTTGCTCAGACCGGAGAAATCATCGGGGCTGTGGAGTTCTCTGACGCTTTTCTAAGTGCCTCTCCGGGCGTTGTTGGGGGCCTGAGCAAAGACCGCTTCTGCTTGGTCTCTCCAACCGGAGACAGTATGGAGCCAACCATCGGGAAATATGATCACTGCCTCGTCGACAAAAGACAGTGCGAGATTCGAGGTGACGGAATCTACTGGATTCAAATTGAGGGAACCTACTTTCTGAAGCGCGTGGCGGTAAATTTTGACCGCTCCATAACACTGATTTCCGACAATCCTCGTTACCCTCCGCAAACGGTCCCTAGGGATGTTGTGGACACCGCTTGCGTCATTGGCAGGGTCATCCGTACCCTAGGCATCAAAGACGCATGACAACAACCATCACCCGATAACCAGCCCGCCCACTGCGGGCTTTTTTATTGCCCTATGTCAACTAACCGTTACTGAGCCAGCTGGCATACAATCAACTATAGGTTGACTTTAAAGATGGTTAATGCTAATATTAGTTCCGTTGATGAACAACTAATGGTTGTCAGCAAATCTCCCTCACACGGCCGGAAGCCGGGTGGGGCAAGCGACGGTGAAGAGCCGGAGCCGGACGGGATCGAGGCAGTGCAGCCTACCTAGCAGAAGACGCCGAAAACGGGCGTTGGGTCGATCCCTCCAGACACGCCCCCGACCTGGTGCTGAGCCTGCTTTCCGAAGCCCTCAGCACCCGGATGGGGAGGCCAACTTCAGCCCATTCTCAAGAGCGGGCTGAGGTGGGCTTTTCGTATAATGGATTGCAGAGACACACGGGGATACGACGTGACACTTACTGACAATCAAAAACGCGCTCTAGTGAAAAGGATCGCCGACATCTATGAGAAAGTAGGTGTTGCAGGTCTGGCCTTAGGGCTTTTCCAGTACAACTTCCAAGGGGCGTTGATTGGACTGGGGTTCTTGGCGGTCAGCCTCTTACTCACAAACCTTTTGGAGCGATGAACATGGACTTATGGACGCTAGTAGCCATCTTTGGCGTAATCGGTGCGGCATTCGCCCTGTACCTACTTCGCGGTCTTCCCCCAAAGCATCGTCACTAACCGCTGACGCGAACAATCAGGCCCTCGTACCGAAAGGTGCGGGGGCTTTTTCATGCTCTCCTCTGAGAGCCCAGCTTCAAGCCGCTTCCTCGGCATTTATTTCAAGAATGCCGCGCCCCCATGCAAGGCACGCTCCGGGAGGCGGCTTGAACCTGAATTTTGACATCGCTTGCAGATTCGGGCATACTGCGCTCAGGTGCTCAAAACACCTGTAAAGCGGATTCCGCCCTGTCAGTCATGCGGATTTTTTTGTATCTGTAGCCCTATGGGCGCGGATAGCTCAGCTCATGGCTGAGCGTGAGGCTAATAAAAAACCCAAAAGGGAAATATGCCCGCCGCCTTTACACGGTTTTGAGCGCTTGGCCGCCCTCTCAAAAGGGGCGATTAATCAAATATGTAAAGGAGTTCACAATGGCTCAGAACATTGTTCAAAATGCCTTCCGTGTGGTTGAAGGCCGTGCGGTTACGTCCAGCTTCAAAGTTGCAGAATACTTTGGCAAAAAGCACAGCGACGTAGTTCGCGCGGTAGATGACCTAATTGCAAAAAATCAAGAACTTCAAGTATTACGCAATTTTGCGCGATACTCAGAAACAGTCAGTCTGAACGACAAGGGTGCTACTCGAAAGGTTCCTGCGTACTGGATGGATCGCAAGGGCTTCTGTCTATTGGCTATGGGCTTCACCGGTGCTAAGGCGCTCGAATTCAAGTGTGCTTTCTATGATGAGTTCGAGCGGATGGAACAGGCGCTGAAGAATCCTCCCGCTCCGGCATATATCACCGACGCACAGCAACGCGAAATCCAAAGAGCAGTAGGCCGCCGCTCCGAAGGCTACGGGATCAACTATCAAACGATTTACTCGGCGCTGAAAAATCATTTCAACGTCCCCAGCTACAAGCGGATTCTCGAAAAAGACTTCGAGGCCGCAATCTCCTTCATCCAGTCAGTCAAAATCATGACGCGTGAAGAATGCATCGAGCATGAAAAGGCTCAGATGAAGCGCATCGAGGCTGCCACTTATCACGACGAGCCGATCCCGCCGAAGGTCTACACCGTCAAGGCGCACTTCATGGAGGAACTACGGTCTCTCGTCTACACGTGGCGCTACCTGCACCGCGCAAACCTCGAGCGCTATGTGGACTTCCTCCGAAGCGTCGATTCGCCCTACGCTGCATCCATGTGGGAAGCCGTTCACGACTTCAACTGGCTGAACCTTGAAGCCTCTCTCGACAAGATCGGATACAGCGTCAAGGAGCTTCCTTGCTACAAACACTGGCTGAGCCATCAGCCCGCGTAACTGACAATCATCTCTAACTACAAAGCCTCGTCGCCGAAAAGCGCCGGGGCTTTTCTTTGAGCACGACATGAGCACCTACAAAACACTCGTGGACTTCCGGCTGTTCAACCACGCCGACATGTGGGAGGCCTGCAAGGGGTTCCGAAGCGTGATCCATAAGGCGATCTACACGGCCGACGTGGAGCTTGCTGCTCTTCTTCGCGGACACCTCCAGCAGCTCCTCGACATTGACGAGGACATTGAAGACCGCGAGGGCTTCGCTTTCGCGGCGGGTGCTGCACTTGCTCACCAGATGAGGAGCCGCAAATGACCAAGTTCACGGAATTCCTGCTCGACGCGCTGACGGGCCGCCCGGCCAAGGGCTTTACCCCGGCTGAGCTCGCCAGAGAGCATCAAGCTCAGATGATCGGCGTCATCGGCGGGGTCATCTTCTTCGCGACGATGTGCCTTGTCATCTACGGCGGCTCATACCTCCTCAAATACCTCGCTACCAACTGAGGCTTCATCATGAACGAAACCGAATTCACTCCGCGCTGCCTTTCCGGAGCGGCTGAGCTCGAGATCGACTTCTACCGCGATCTCTACGAACTTGGGGTGTGGTGGGCGCTCCTCTCCGGCCATGACCGCGAGACCCGCGCACGCCGCGTCCTCGAGCGCTCCCTGTACAACGTCGAGGGGTTCCGCGAAGCGTTCGACCGCGAGGCCGCCAAGGGCGGGGAGTTCTTCGACGTAATCGACCGCATCCTGCACAAGGCCGACCGGGCCTGCAAGGAATGGTCTCAGTACGAGTACGAGGAGAACAAGCGCGACCGTGCTGAGGACGCCGCATGATCAGGCGCACCAAAAAGGAGCTCATTCAGATCTTCAAGAAGCTCCGCGAGTCTCACGCTTGGTCTAAGGACGAGACCGGAGAGCTCTCGATCATCCGAGAGCGCTACGAGGAGGGCAAGGAAGATGAAGTTCATCGCCTGATAGGTGAACTGGACGCCAAGCTAGGCGCAAAGCGTCTCGCACTCTTCGCGCTTTGGAGTGACCTCACCCGCTCAGAGAAGGAACCGCAATGACCATCCCCCAGCACCCGCACCGGCATCGCTCTCAGCTCAGCAAGCGCCAGCGCAGGGCATGCGCAGCGCGCAACGCCCGAGCGAGAGAGCGCAAGACCAAAGCAACGAAACACACCAAGGCGAGCTTCCTCCAGGGGCTCGCCTTTTTACTAGGGAGATTTTTCCGATGACAACCGACTCAGCAGACCGGGCCGAATGGCTCAAGCAGCCGGAAGCAGAAGCGCGCCGGGGCCGCCAGACGACCAAGAGCGGCCGAACAGCTGCGAACAACCGCACAGCCCGCCCCCAAACAGGCGGGCTTTTTCGACCTCATTCGCTACATCTTGGAAAGGTGGTTCAAATGACACCGAATGACCAGAAAGAAAAAGAGGTTTGGGAAGCCGAACAGGCCTCCGCAAACCTCCCTATGTCCGGGCAAGACGAAGACGACATCGAGCGCATGCGAAAAGAGTTCGATGAAGTCTTCGCGTTTTAACCACACGGAGAATCATACATGAGCTACGGAACGCTTGTTTTGGGCGAAAGTGGGTCAGGCAAGACTTGCTCCCTTCGCAATATCGATCCAACCAAAACGCTAATCATCCAACCGGTCAAAAAACCGCTTCCTTTCAGGTCAACTGGCTGGAAGTTTGTTCAGCTCGGAACTAAAAAAGTTGTCGAGAACAAGCGAGAGCGAGAAGAGCTCACACGCCTGAGTGGCGGCAACATCCTCTGCACGTCCAACGTCCCCTTCATCCTTCAGTCCATGAAGGAGACCTCAAAGGAGATCATCGTCATCGACGATTGGCAGTACTTCCTATCCTTCAGAATGATGGAGTTGCGGAACGTCGGAGGCTATGACAAGTGGAATCAGATCGGCGGCTGCGGGTTCGATCTCGCCAAGACCGCTTCAGAGCTCGACGATGCAAAACGCGTCTATCTCCTTGCGCACACGGTGGTCAAGGATGGCGTGACGCGCATCAAAACGATCGGGCAGATGCTGGACGAAAAGATCGTCATTGAAGGGATGTTCACAACCGTCCTTCGAACAGCGGTCGATCAGGGCAGGTACCTCTTTCGCACTCACAACTCAGGCTTCGACACCGTGAAATCTCCTCTTGGGATGTTCGAAGAAGACGAGATCGACAACGACCTTGCAGAGGTCGACAAGGCCATCTGCGAGTACTACGGAATTTCAACACCCGCCGAAGAATCGGCAAAGGAATCTAAATGATCATCGGAACTATCAAGGCCGACAAGGTATCTGCCATCAGGAGCGAAACCCCGGCCCGCATCTTTGAAACTGGGGCTTACAAAGGAAAGATCCTGCAGGCAGAGCAGTACGAAACGAAGAACGGAGCCGCGATGCTCCGGTTTTACTTCGAATCGAATGATGGAGCCACGGCGTGGCTCTCGCTTTGCATCGTCAAAAGCGACGGCGAAGAGGCTTTTGGTATGGGTATCTTCCAGTCCATGCTTTTTTGCTCCAAAACCGAGTCGGTCGAATGGGTCGAAGGCAAGGTACGCACCATGAAAGGCGAGATCGTGAAGGGCTATCGCGGAAAGGCGATCGAAGGAAAGCCAATCGGCCTCGTCCTTGAAGCAGAGCCCCGCGAATACCTCTATCTAGGGGAGGTAAAGATCGCCAACGACATGACGATCCGACGCGCATTCGATCCGGCCACCGGTCGAACCGCTAAGGAGATCGATTCGGGCGCGACTGAAGCCACGGCTATCCCCGCGCTTCTTAAGAACCTGAAGGAGCATCCTAAGGCGGTGCGCAAGCTTGACGGAGGAACGCAGGCACAGACCTCCAGCGCAGCTTCTATGCCGCCTGATCCGCCAGTCGATGACGACATGCCCTTCTAACAACCATTCAGCCCCGGTCAACCACCGGGGCTTTTTTGCGAGCACTCAAAATGAAAATTTACGAAATCCCCGGCGCGCTGCGCGAACTTCTCGACCGCCTCGACGCCGATCCCGATACGGGTGAGGTCGATGGCGAAGCCCTCGCGGCCTACGCAGAGTACCAGGGCGCGGCCACTGAGAAGCTTGAGGCCACGGCTTGCTACTGCCGCGAGTTGCTGGCTGAGGCCGATGCCATCAAGGCTGAAGAAGAGCGTCTTGCAAAGCGCCGCAAGGCGCTGGAGAACAAGTCCGAGCGTCTAAAGAACTACTTGATGCCCGCACTCGAAGCGATGGGCGGCAAGGTCAAGGGCGTCATGGCGTCCCTCCGCATCAGCCGGACGCAGGCCGTTTACGTCTTCGACCTCGACGCGCTTCCGGACGCCTTCAAGCGCGTCGTGACCAAGGTCGATCCGGACAAGGTTGCCCTCAAGAAGGCCCTCAAGGCCGGTGAGGACATCCCCGGCGCGGCCCTCGAAGACCGCCAGTCAGTCGTCATCTCGTAAGGAGCGCGGGCATGGAGCATCCGATTTTCGATCTGACTTTCGCGGGCTCTCTCGAGCACCTGCATCAGCGTCTCAAGGACATGGATGGGCAGTGGTAATGGCCTTCAAGTACTTTGAACTGGCGATGGTCATCGTCAGCGTCCTCGGGCGCATCGCCGGGACAGTCGCCATCGTGTGGCTGATCGTGACAAGGCTTGCGGATGGGTTCTTCACGCCCCTCCTTGTCCTCTTGGTCACGTACTTCGGCCTCGGCTTCCAGATGAGCTACAAGAGCGACAAGCCCCAGCAGGAAGCTCAGAGCCAACCACCGCAACTCCCACGCCCATAACCAACAGCCCACCTGGGGGCTTCATCTTGATGCCGCCTGTCATGGAAAACGTGAAAACCGCCTCCCACGTGGATGCGCGCTTAGGCAGACGGCATCAAAATGACATGGGCGGCAAAGAGTCCTCTCATTTTTTGTCATGTTTGATCATGGTTCGGCTGGCCTTCTTGAGTCGAGACTTGACCTTTCGCACGTCCTCTTCAATGGGCAAATCCTCGGGATTCGTTCCGCTGTTCCGGAACATCATTTCTCGCACCTCTTTTCCGACAGCCTTGGCAGATGCAGCGGCATCCCTGAGCCCCTTCACTCCTTTACTTCGAATGCGCTCGGCAGTCTGAGTGTCGCGAAACAGGTTGCCTGCGAGTTCGGTTATGCCCATAAAGTCATATAAGACCGGAGTAGTAGAGCCGCTCCTATACACCCCCTTGTAGGAGCGAAGTTCCGCTAACGGCATGTTGTACATGCCTCGAAAGCCTGCATCTTTAAAGATGCCAAATTCTGATGGCTGGACCCCCGCCTCTTTCGCGACGGAACTCAGCAGTTTCTCGGCCGATTTGAGATCTTCGCGAGTTTCGATACGGAGCACGCTGGTTGAATCGATTGCAGACTGAATGATCGCTTCCGCAAATGCCGACAGCGCTATCTTTACCCTCTGCACCTCAGGCTTTTTATCGTCTGCAAAGGTGGAAATCAGAAAACAGGCGAACCTATTCAGCTTAAAGTCCACCAGGCGGCCATCTTCACCTCGAACTTGCTCAAACGCTTCGGAGACGTCCAGATCAAGCTTTGCACACGATACCATGGCCCTATTTATGACCTTTCTGAAGGTCTCCCATGAGCTATACCCCAAACGATGCATGAACTCCTTGGCGAGCCAATAACGTCTGCCATTTTGATGGCTACAGGTCTCAAGGATTTCGATCTCAGTATTGGAGTCAACAGATTCCGTCATCTTCTTCTCCGATGTCCAACAAGTAATGTTCATTTTGACACAGCGCCTAAGATCGGGCAGAATATCCCTTGCCCCGTGAAAGCGACGGGGACGGGCGTGAGAACCCGATTGATCTCAAGGCGCAAGAAAGCCGCCGACCGTTGGAAGCGGCTTTTGTTTTGCTAGAAGCGGAAAATTCCGCCTTTAGAGAAAATCAAACACTTGCGTGAAAGTCTCCTTATGGGAGAGGCTCGCGGGCACCTTCGGGTGGCCGATACCTTGAGATCGGTTTCTCACCCCGCGATGCCTCGCCCACCACTGTGAGAAGTGGCGGCGAGGTTCTTAAACCTCTCAAGGAGACAAGCATGAACGCTGTCGAAACGCGCGCTACTGCGCCTGCTATTACTATCTGCAACGGTCTCGCTACCGTCCTTACGACAAATGTCGCCGGAGTCTTCCAAAAGGCTCATAAGGATGTCTTAGAAGCAGTAGAGACTATCATCCAGCGCACGCCGGAAGACCGCCGAGGGAACTTCATCCCCGTCGAGCTTGAGCGCCCTTCCAACCTCGGAAAGGGCATCGTCAAGTACAAAGCGTATGCCCTCACGAAAGCAGGCTTCACCTTCCTCGCTATGGGCTTTACCGGTGAGAAAGCTGACAAGTTCAAGTGGGCTTATATCGATGAGTTCGACCGGATGGAAAAGGCGCTCTCAGGCGAGGGCGGCCCCGACTACATCGACGAAGCTCAACAGCGCGAGATCCAGAAAGCCGTCGGACGCCGTGCATCCGGAGCGCCGAAGAACTTCCGCGTGATCTACTCCGCCCTCAAGGACCATTTCCGCATCCCGCGGTACACCTGCCTGCAGAAGAAGGACTTCGAAGCCGCACTCGCTTTCATCCAGACAGTGCCCGTCAAAACCCGCGCTGAGTGGCTCAAGCACGAAGAGGAAGAGATCAAGCGCATCGAGGCTGCCACTTATCACGACGAGCCGATCCCGCCGAAGTACTACACCGTCAAGGCGCACTTCATGGAGGAACTACGTTCTCTCGTCTACACGTGGAGATACCTGCACCGAGCAAACCTTGAACGCTACGTCGAATTCCTGCGGAGCGTCGATTCGCCCTACGCTGCATCCATGTGGGAAGCCGTTCACGACTTCAACTGGCCGAACCTTGAGTCCTCTCTCGACAAGATCGGATACAGCGTCAAGGAGCTCCCTTGCTACAAACACTGGCTGAGCCATCAGGCAGCGTAACTGACACACTTTTCTAACCTCAAGGCCTCGGAGAAATCCGGGGCCTTTTCTTTTGGAGATTCTCCTTGAAACCCAAAGACCTCAATGAGCGCCAGACGGCGTTCGCTCTTGCGCTTGCAAGGCTCATCAGCGATGAGAACTCAGAGCGAGAGTTCGCCGCGATGGATAACGGCACAGAGTTTTCGATCCTCATGGATATTGCGACGAAGCTCCCCGCAGACAGCGAAGAGTTTCAACTCACGGCTGGCCTCGCCGCCTATCACCTTTATATGGCCCATGAGCTCGGGGAAGTTCCCGAACACATGCGAGCCCGGTTCGAATCTTTCTTCAACAAAAAGGCAGCACACGCATGAATATTCATACTGCACTCACCATCGTCGACGGCCGCACCGTCGTTTCCAGCCGCACCGTCGCGGAGTACTTCGGGAAAAGACATGACCACGTCTTACGAGACATCGAGGATCTGCTCAAGAAAGCTCCCGAACTCCGTGGCCCCAATTTTGGGGATACCTTTGAAATCAGGCACATAGGCAATACAGAGCGCAAAACCCCGGTTTACTACATGGATCGTAAAGGATTCTGCCTTCTCGCCATGGGCTTCACCGGCCCGAAGGCGCTTGAGTTCAAATGCGCTTTCTATGACGAGTTCACACGCATGGAAGATGAGCTATCGAAGAACTTCGTGAGCCGTATCCCCTGTATGAAGGACTATCTCAAGGCTTACGCCATCTATGAGCAGGGGAAAGCTATCGCAAGTCAAGCCGGGAAAACGCTCTCGCAGTGGGGCCGCATCAAGCAACCCACTGAAGCACAGCTCAGGATCATGGAAGACCAGATCCAGCTCTCGATCAAGTTTGAATCAGCTTCCTGAACCTCAGGCGGGGTGGCGCCCAAACCGCAAAAGTCATAGGCGATTCACTACTGGCAGTAAGCGAGAGTACCTGGCGCCCCATACGTCCGCCCGACCGAACCAGTCTGGCTTTTCTTTTGGAGAACCTCATGCCAATACTCGGCCAATACCTGATCGACCTGAGCGTGTCGGTCATGGTCGGCGGAAGCCTCGCCCTCTTTTTCCTCGCCGTATCTGTAGGCGTCTTGCTCATGGACGGCAGAGTGCCACCCCGCTGGCTCTGGATCGCCATCGCCGCCATCGTCATCCTGATGGCACTCATGCCCTCCCAGGAGACGGCAAGGCTCATCGCAGGAGCGGGGTCATGACGGATGAAGAGGAAAGCAGCATCATCGAAGGCTTCGCCACACTCGCCGCAGGCAGTTCCTATATAGGCGGCATGGCGGAAGAGACCTTCAAGCGCATCTTCCGCGGCCACGGCATCCCGAAGCCGCAACTGGCAGTACTGACCGATCCGCGTTTCAAACGCGACCCTTAGGTCAGAGGGTGGAATTCAAGATTCCGCCCTTCACTCTCTGAAAGGAACCATCATGAAAGATTCGACTGAACTCATCCCCATCGCCTCAAGCACTATCGGAGGCGCAGCCATCCAGACCGTCAACGCTCGCGACCTGCACGCTTTTCTCGGAGTCGGAAAGAAGTTTGCGTCATGGATCGTTGACCGCATAGAGCAATTCGGATTCATCGAAGGTGTTGATTTTATTGTTATTCCCGATTCCGGGAAAAACTCCGACGGCCGCCCAAAGAAGGAATACGCAGTCTCTATCGGTATGGCGAAGGAGCTTTGCATGGTAGAGCGCAACGCCAAGGGCAAGGAAGCGCGCCTCTATTTCATCGAGTGCGAGCGCCAGGCGAAGGCCGCCCAGCCGGCATTCGCGATCCCGCAGACCTACCCGGAAGCGCTGCGCCTCGCTGCCGATCTGGCCGACAAGAACGCTCAGCTCATCGCGCAAGCTGAGGCGAATGCGCCCAAAGTGGAATTCACCGAGGACGTGACGGCCAGCGGCAAGGAAATGACGATCACGGCAGCAGCCAAGACTCTCGGCATCGGCCCGAAGAAACTCTTTGACTGGCTCAGGCAGCACAAGTTCCTTTACTCGCAGTCCACTCAGGCCATGCAGACCGCGATCACCAGAGGCCTCATGGTCGTCCGCTTCGCCGACATTACGCGCACGGACGGCTCAAAAGAGAAGAAGGCACATGCCCACGTAACAGGCAAAGGACTTTTCTATTTCTATCAGGCACTCCGCAAGGAAGGCCTCATTGACCGCAACCCCATTCTGGAGCTCGCAGCATGAACAGAGACGACTTTTTCAACGAAGACGAACTCAAGGCCTTTTTCGGCTGCTCGCAGCGCACGATCTACCGATGGATAGCAGAGCAAGGCTTCCCGCGCGCAACGCGCGTGCTCGGGAAGCGCTTCTGGAAAAAGACCCGCGTCAGCGAGTGGGTGCGCCAACGCGAGGCGGCAGTCAATCGGAAATGTCCGGCAGGACAGCATCAGCCCACTGCTGCATGAGCTCGCGCCGAATGTCGAGAAGGTCGCTGCGCTGATACGCGCGCACGACCTTCGAGCCCGTCTCGTGCATCAGCGCCTTTTCGGCAGCAGACCAGTTCTGCCCAGTCTCTTCGCACCAGTCGCGGAAGGTCGAGCGGCACCCGTGCATTGTCACGTGCCGATCCATGAACTTGTTCAAAATTACGCCAGGCGTCTGAGCATTGATAGGACGCTCCGCTTCAGGGAGTTTGCGGCTGACCAGCCCCTTGAAGACATACCCCTGCATCTCAGGATTCGCGATCCTGCATCTCTCGAGTACCGCAATTGCCTGCCTCGACAGAGGCACGCGATGCGGATACTCCTGCCTCACTTTCATCCTCTCCGGAGGGACGCTGAAGATCTTCTCGTCCCAGTCAATTTCCTCCCATCTCGCATAGCAGAACTCTTTCGCCCGCAGTGCTGTCAGAATCCCAAAGATGATAGCCAGGTGCGAAACCGCCCCACGCTGCCAAAACACCCGGCAGACCTCCTGCGTCTCCTCAAGCGTCATCGCCTCGCGATGCTTCTTTTGGTAAACCTTGCTAGGCGCGCCCAGCACCATGTCAAGGTTGCCTCGGTAAACCGCAGGGTTCGGGCCAGAGTAAAGCCCTTTGAAAATCGCGTAGGCAAAGACGCGCTCGAGCTTGCCCCTGAGCTTTGATGCCGTGTCGGTCTTCGTTGCCCAAAGCGGCTGAAGCACCGCAATGAGGTCATCGCGCGTGATCTCGCTGATAGGTTTCTTGCCGATCACCGGCGAGGCATACATCTCTATATTCCTGCGCCACTGCCACTTGTGCTTCTCGTTCTTCCACTGGCGCACCTGCTCAGTCGCATCGACGGCCTCAGGCCACACATCGTCAAAAGTGAGTTCGTCCTTGTCCTCGACAGCTACAGGCTGCCCCAGCACACCTCTCGGATCACGCCCCTCAGCAACGGCTTGCCTCATCGCCACGGTAACGGCTTTCGCTCTGCTCAGAGAGAAGGCCGGGAAAGCTCCGATCCCAATCTCTCTCCGCTTCCCGGCAGATTGATACTTGAAGAAGAAATAGCGGCCCTCGCCGCGAGCCCGGATATACAGTCCGGCATCGATCCTATGAATGCCCTCTGGCAGGGAGGCGATGGTCTTCTGAGTTACCTTGTCAGCCATGGTCTTCCATACACTTTTCCATACACCGCGACGGCCAAAGGCGACATCATGCGGCAAAGCATGGCAAAGTATGGCATGACAAGCGAGCGAACGCCCGTGATGATTAACGGAAATTTGCACTCATAGGCAAGCATTGTCATGATCTAGGCAAAGCCTGTCACCCCAGGATCATCTTTCGCCGCCTCCACCAAATTCAAGTCCCAGACAGTATTGCCGCTGTCTGGGACTTTATTGTTTCTGCTCTGCTCCGCTCAGGTCGGCAGTTGACGAATGCGTCGGCGGTAGGCTGCCGGCGAACATCCGAACCACCGCGCGCAAGTACGGGAAAAGTTGCTGGGATCTGAAAAACCGATTGTGTAGGCAATTTCCGTGATCGATCGTTCAGTATGCGCAAGCGCATCGTGAGCAAGCTGTTTTCGGTGCTTGTCCACCAGCTGCATGAAAACCGTTCGCTCGCCTTCAAGACGCCGCTGCAACGTGCGTGAAGACATGTTGAGCCGCGCTGCAACCGCTTGAATTCGTGCGCTCTCGCCGGCTTTTAACAGTTCCTCAATTTCTTCTTCCACTCGAACCGTGAAGGAATACTGACGAACACGGTTCAAATACTGACGCACAATTTGTTCGTTGGCCTCACGAAGCATGGCATTCTGCGCAGCATAAGGCTCCATGACATCGTGATAGCTGTAGCGAATAAACCAGCCTTGCGGACTTTCAGTGTCGACCGAACAACCAAAATAGTCTTCCAGCCGTTTGCGGTTATTCGCCGAACAGTTGTTGATTCGCACTCCAACTTCGACCGGCGTCACTCGATGCTGTGAGAGCGAGTTCGCTTGACGTTGTATGAATGCAATGACGCACAATAACGCCGCCTGCTTTGCCTCATTGCCATGCAGCGTTCTCAGCGATAAGGATGAACTGCTTGCCTTATGTGCAAGGCTCATATCCATCGTCGTGGAGATGACCTTTCCATAGCGTGCAGTGAGTTCAAGAACCTGTGCGAGTGAATGGCTCGTCATAATGGCCAATCCAAGCCCATGGAGTGTCGGCGCCTGCATTTCCTGACCGCAGGTAAGACCAATCAGTTCGTCTCCTGTAGCGGAAATGACTGCCTCCCAAAAACGGCGCACAGTCATGGCAGGATAGCGGGCATCCGGCACAGTGAGCAGCGTCGGATCCATGCCGATGCGCTCGAAGATTGCTTCTGGTGAACATCCGTAGCCGCGAACGGTCTGACAGATGGATCGAATCCAACTCGCAAGGATACTGTCGCCTAAAGGCAATAGTTGATCATCGTCCATTGGAGCGACCTCTGCAGGCGACCGTTCCCAAGACTGCGTACTCATTGCGCATTTCTCCATCTATTGATTTTGGCGCTCCAAAACTGCTCTGCACTGAATAGATGCTAGCAAAGCTTTAAAAAAACGGCCGCAGAGGGTGCCTGCGGCCAAGAGGAAAAGACAAGGAGAGAAAATAAGGAGGGAATCCAAAGCAACGGAACAGGTGAATTTGCGGCTTTATCAGCCGTAGACAACTCCTTCTTCCTTTACAACGCGTGTGCCGGACTCGCCGGCCAGAATTTTCTCAATTTCCGAAAGCGCCCCGATAACCGCCGTCTTTCCGGTACGCTCGACAAAACGGCAAGCAGCCTCCACTTTCGGCCCCATCGAACCCTTCGCGAAACCGAATTCCCGAAGAGATTTCGGATCGGCCTGAACAATCTTCTTCTGATCGGGCTTACCCCAATTAATGTAGGCACCGTCAACATCGGTAGCAATTACGAAAAGATCTGCATCAAGTGATGCCGCAAGCACAGAACTTGCCAAGTCCTTGTCAATGACTGCTTCAGCACCAACGAGCCGACCATTCTTGTCAAAGTAGGTCGGAACGCCGCCTCCGCCGCAGCAAATGACGATATGACCGTTTTCCACCAGTGTCTTGAGCGGTGCAAGGCCCCAAATGCGCTTAGGATCCGGACTCGGCACGACGCGGCGCCACTTGTCGTTATCGGGAGCAATGGTCCAGCCGTGCTGTTTGGCGAGCTGTTCGGCCTCTTCTTTTTCGTAGACGGGGCCAACCGGTTTTGTCGGGTGCTGGAAAGCCGGATCATCCGGATCGACCTGGGTCTGCGTGAGAATGGTGGCCAAAGTGGCGGTTTTCGGTACGTAGTTGACAAGTTCCTGCTGGATCATGTACCCGATCATGCCGACGGATTCTGCGCCAATCACGTCCAAGGGATACATCGGAACTTTCTTATACGCATTGTTTTGCAGCGCAAGCAGCCCCACTTGAGGACCGTTGCCGTGCGTGACAACAAGTTCATTACCAGCATAAGCCTTGGCAATCTGTCTGCAGGCCAGAGATACGTTTTCACGCTGGTTTTCGCAGAGCATCGGTTCGCCGCGCTTTAAAAGGGCATTGCCGCCGAGTGCAATGACAAGACGCATGATTCAAGTCCTTTTCAGAAATGTTGGTTGTCAGGGGGCAGCTTTGCCCCCTCTCAGACTCTGTTTATGCGGACCAGCCCATGAACATGCTGGCCCAGCTTGTTTGAGGAACTCCCGCAGAGAAAAACCAAACTCTGCGGCAGTTCTCACCTCAATCGAATCAGTTGACGCCGACGACGGCGGCCAGGAGCGCCATGCGCAGGGCTACCGAGAAGCCGATGGCACGGAAATAAAGCTGATGTTCAGTATTGTCGATCCCGAAATCAAATTCCCCAGGATTGCGCGGCAGAGAGTGGTGAACACCGACAGTCTTGCCAGTCTTTGCCTTGATATTGCGAAGCATTTCAAGCGAAACGTAGTAGTTCGCCATCTTCTTTTCGAAATCCGCACGGTTCGGGTCATCCTTTTTCACCGAGCAGCCCGGCAGATAAATGAGATCTACGTTTTTTTCCGCATAGAGCTCTTCGTTCTGCTTCATCGTGAGATCAAAATGCTCTTCGAAATTCGCATTCATCTTGATGAGTTTCTGGCGAACCACTTCAGGCGTACGCAGCTCACTTGTACCTGTATAGATGATCTTTGCCCCCATAGCTGCCAGCGCCAGTGCGAAGGACTGTCCTGAACGGGCACGAGAAAGATCCGGTGTAGCGATAGCAACGGTCACCTTAGAAAGATCGCCAAACGCGCGCCAGCAGGTGTAGGAATCGAGGAGCCCCTGGGTTGGGTGCGTCACATGACCATATCCACCCGAGATAACCGGCGAGCAGTGACCTTCAATTTCCTTCAGTGCACCGAGCGCTTCCTTGTCGTCAGGATGCCGCATGACGATCACATCCGCATATTCGCTCGTAACGCGCAGACTGTCGGCAAGCGACTCGTTCTTGGCGACCGACGAATTATGCGTCGGATCCGCCTCCGTAATCACAGAGCCGCCAAGCCGATGCATTGCGTTTTCATGTGAACAGCGAGTACGGGTAGAAGGCTGGAAAAAAAGCGTATAGAGCACTTTGCCCTTCAAAAGATCCGTACCGGTTCGCATGAACGGTTCAAGCATCTTTGCCGCTTGAAAAAGCGAGTGGATTTCATTGCGGGAAAAGTCATCAAGGAATGTGATGTTGCGCCCGCGCATGTGAGTATTTTCGAGCGCTTCACGAATATCAAGATGCTTAAAGTTCTGGTCGAGAGCCATGATAAAAAGTTCCTTTCTTGAATGTTTAATAACCATTCCGCTGCAGGTGCAATTCGCGAGCGGAACCGTTACCTCGCAGTTGGCGAGAGCCGCTCACACAAGGAGCGGATGACGAAATGAGCGTTTAATCGTCAGATCTCAACGTCGCGATTACAGTCTTTGGAATAGATGTAGGAAAACGGGCCTCGACCGATGCCATAGGCTGCCTGCACGGAGAAAGCTCCCATCCAGAGGAAGTCTTCCTTCTTTGTGAGGTACCACGTGTCGTCAAGCAGATAAGTGCCTTCTCCCTCATAGATGTAGGCGCCATGCTCCTGAACATGCGTCTCACAGATGTTGTGCGAAGCACCCGGGTCGAAAGAGAGAATGTGCATATTCATGTCAAAAGCTTCATTCACCGGCAGGAAATCCTTGACATGGACATTGGCCATTTCGTCGTAATCACGGAAGGCAATTTCATTGATGTTCCCGAAGACTGTCCAAGGTTCAAGCCCTTGCGGGTGCGGGATATAACGCTGCTTATAGAGCAGAATGCGGCCGACCTTGCCATTTACATTACGCCAGCCGATACCTTTTCCCGCAGGGGCATAGCAGTAGCCGCCCTGTGTCAGGTTCTTTTTTTCCCCGGCCACATCCGCTTCCAGCTCGATTTCCCCGTCAAGCACATAAAGGAAGGACTCTTCATGCGGCAGAGTCGCGTAGGGATACTCCGTCCGGGCATCGGGTCCAAGCGTACCGATGAGCTGCACAAAGCCTGCTCCGATCTTAGGCGAGCAGAGAATCGTCATCTTGGCATCAACAATCCCGGGAATCGTGTTAATAACACGTCCCTGAGGCGTGATGATGGCAAAGTCGCTTTTGACGACTGAACGATTCGAGAGTAAATCCTGCGGATAACCAGACATTTAAAATCTCCTTCAACGCACTGACATTTAGGTTTTAACTTTCCATCTACAAAGGCAAAATTTCACCTACCTTCAAGGAAAATTCATGACGGAATTAATTTTCCGTTATTAAGTAATATAGTCATTTAAAGACATTTATCTAGAGCTCGTCGCGTCAATTTATTATCATTACGCGCCACGACATTTAAAACAGATAAATAATAAAAATGATATATTTCATATAATTAACGAAATCCAATATTTGTCACATCCAGCAATCAACACAATATCGTGTCGTCTCAAATCAAATAATGACAAATAGACCGTCTTTGCATGCCAAGGAATACTTATATGAATACATAATGACAAAAGCCGTATCGAGGCAATCGACACGGCTTTTAATGAGCGTTAATTATTAGATATTAAATTCGCCTTACGCTGCCCCAAAGTCATCGGCGTGCAATACAAAGATAGATAGCGGCAGCAAGAGTTCCACCAATGAAAAATGTAAAGTTCGCCCATCCCGACCCATTATCCAAAAGCATGACCAAGATACTGGCCGCTCCGGCAGGAAGCAGTGCACCGACAGCCTGCCAATTGACGCCGTGTCGGTACCAATAAAGACTGGTGCTAGATGTGCTGTAAAGATCCGCAACACTTATCTTGCCTCGTTTAACAAGGTAATAGTCGACGATCAAAATGCCGTACACCGGCCCAATCAGTGCAGCCAGAAGATCGACCGTGAGGTGAATAACCTCCGGAGAACTGAACAGATTCCAAGGCAGAATCAGTACGGAGACAATTGAGGCCAGCATGCCTCCTTTGCGCCAGGAGATGTATTTTGGAAAAATATTGGAGATATCAAAAGCTGCCGAAACAAAATTCGCCACGATATTGACGCCGACAGTTGCCACAAGCATCGTGAGTCCCAAAAGGAGAACGGCGGCTTTGTTGTCGAGTCTGCCCATGACAGCGATAGGGTCAACAATCAACTCTCCGAAAACAGCACGTGTTCCTGAGATCGTCACAACGGAGATCAAAGAGAAAAAAAGAAAATTGACAGGCAGTCCCCAAAAATTGCCCTTCTTCATGTCCGATATAGTCTTCGCATACCGTGAAAAATCACCAAAATTGAGTGTCGGACCTGCAAAATAGGAAACAACAAGCGCTGCTCCAAGCAACATCGTCCAAGCCGTTTGTGAAACACTCATCTCGGTTTCTGACAGCGTAAAGCTGATGTTCTCCCAACCCGCTCGGCCGACAATGAGAACCATGAGACCAAGCATCGCCAAATATACGATCGGCCCAGCCCAATCCATGAAACGGCGAATGGCCTCCATACGGCATAAAAAAAGCGCCGTTTGCAGAAGCCACATCACGAGAAAACACCCCCATCCTAGAGGTGACAGCCCAAAATAACTGCTCTCATGGTATGAAATAAGACTGGGAAATTCATAAAGCACCACCACCATGAGAGCGGCGCTCGCAAGATAGGTTTGAATACCGTACCAAACAATGGCAATGATGCCGCGAATGAGGGCCGGAATATTGGAACCGAAAACGCCATAGGTCATTCTGGAGATGACTGGAAACGGAATTGCAAACTTCTGACTCGGCACACCGATGATGTTGGCGAGCACCAAAATAATCAAGATGCCGGCAATCAGCGAGATAAAAACCTGCCATCCGGCAAGGCCGAGCGAAAAGAGTGTGCCAGCGAAGATATACCCGCCCGCACTGTGCACATCTGACATCCAGAAAGCGAAGATGTTGTACCAACTCCAGGTTTGTTGGGAGGGAATGAGATCCTTATTGGCAAGGATGCTTTGAGGGATGTCTGCAGCCATATCAATTTTGTCTTTCATCTTATTTCTCGCCCTTCGCGACGCTTCTCCATTCCTCCTCTATTTTCAAAAGACAAGTCATTTAGGTCATTGGCTACCGACGTCAAAAAATAATCATTACGTGCCAATATTAGACTTTTTATGTAATATTTAAAAATTCATATATACCAATGCAATTTCTCATGTATTAGTTATACATAACAACCGATTCGGCAAACAAATGACGTGTATTAACAAGAAAAAAAGGACACCCAGAAACTTCTAGGCATCCTTTTTTGATAGAGATCCTCGCCACTTATCCGATCTGCATTCTTCTTCCGATCGGTCGGGCTGACGGTCCATTTTGGAGGGACCACACCTCTTCACCGCGCACTAAGGTACGCACAATGCGGCAATCGATTTTGCGCCCCTCATAGGCTGAGAATTTATTTTTGTAAAGCAGATGATCTGCTGTCAGCACATAAGTCTGCGAGGGATCAATGAAGGTTAAGTCTGCATCCATTCCCAAGGCAATTTCTCCCTTGCCTTTCAAACGGAATCGCCTGGCTGCATTGGAAGCGAGCGCGCGGGCAAGCACCACAGGGCTGATGCCGCGCTTGAGCACTGCCTCATCAAACATCGCATCAACACAATTCTGGCATCCGCTGATGCCGCCCCAGGCATCGAATGCGTTGGACGAAGCCTTGAGATCAAAGGTACACGGAGAGTGATCGGAAACGAGCATCTCAATGCGCCCTTCGCCGAGCAGCTCCCACATGCGTCGCTGATGGGCACGATCCCGAATGGGTGGAGAGCACTTTGCCTTCGGTCCGATGGCATCGAGGTCTTCAGTGGCCAACAAAAAGTAATGCGGGCAAGACTCAAAACTCGCATCCACGCCGCGAGCCTTTGCCCGTTCAACCTCCTCAATGGCTTCCGGACAGGAGCAATGTGCAATATGTATGCGGCAGCCTGCAGCTTCAGCAATCATCAGTACGCGGTGCACAGCCTCCACTTCGGTAAAAATCGGGCGGGATGCCACATAAGCAGAAAGTGACGTTTCGCCCGTGGAGCGAGCTTCGGCGCCAAGTCCATCCGTGATGGTCGCATTCTCACAGTGCACGATCAGCAGACCATCCTTTTTCGCAATTTCACGGGCCCCACGGAAAAGCTCAAAGTCGGTGACATTTTTAAAGTCACCCGGCTTACCGGAGCCGCATGTCGCAACGAAGGCCTTGAACGCCGCAACCCCTGCATCCGCGAGCGGTGCCAAATCCTTGAGATTCCAAGGAACGAGCCCTCCCATCGGCGCATAATCGACCCAACATTGACCTTCGGCTGCCTTGAGTTTGATCTCCAGACTTGGAACATCCGTCGTGCAAGGGATCTGATTCAGCGGCATTTCTGCAAATGAAGTAATTCCGCCGGCAGCCATTGCCTGTGTACCGGTACGATAGCCTTCCCATTCAGTGCGGCCGGGTTCTGAAAGATGCATGTGCACATCAACCATCCCCGGCAACACATACTGTCCGAGCGCGTTAATTTCACGTGCAGCCCGTTCGTCGATCGTTGGTGCCATGGCTGCGATGACGCCGTTTTTCACGGCGATATCCACCATTTCTACCGCATCAGGGAGGACTGCCATTCCTTTTTTGATAATCAAATCAAACATGCTTGCGATCCTCTCTCAGATCAGAAATTGAGATTGAACTGCTGCTGCAGATAGAGCGCAGCACAACATACGGCACCGAGCACCAACATGAGCGGCGTATAGAACCGCAGCCACTTTGTATATTCGACTTTAGCGATCACAAGAGTCGCGACAAAAAAGCCCGAAGTGGGAAAGAAGATGTCTGTAAGTTGCCCGCCCCAGGCATTCGCCGAAACAATGGCTTGCTGAGAAACATCCAGCAGAGAGCCAAGCGGAGAAAGGATTGGCATCGTCAGAATCGTGAGTGCCGTGGCGCCTGGAATCAAGGCGTTGAAGATGGCCTGTTCCCAAAAAATAGCGATTGCAGAAAGCGCCGGCGGCGTTGTGGCCAAAAGCTGCTCGAGCCAATAAACAATCGTGTCGGTAATAACGCCCTTGTCCATAACCACAGCAATGGCAGAGGCTACGCCGCACAGAAGAGCACCGACCATCAAATCCCGCATGCCCGCATTTATGTCATCGCAAATCTCCTGAGCAGTCTTGCCGGCAATGATGGCTGCGATGATGCCGATCGTGAGAAAAAGGCCGCCGATCGCCTCAAAGCCAAGATTCATTGACAAAATCAAATAGACTGCGAAGGGAAACATGACGAGGCAGGAGATGCCCGCCCACGTCTGTCTTGACGTGAAGACAAGCTCTCGATTCCCCGATTTTTCACCTTCTTCAGCTGCAAGCTTTTCTTTAACTTCGATATCCGTGTCGTAGGTAAGAGACTTCTGTGGATCCTTCTTGACACGTGCCGCATAAACCATCACATAGACGATGGAAATCAAAATCACTACAGCCAGTACAACAGCGCGCAGGCCGGAACCAGAAAACATCGTCACTTGAGCAATTTGCTGCCCCATGCCGACGGAGCCGGGAATCGTAATGCCGAAGGTAAAGCCCATACACGGAGAAAGCAAAGCAACGGCAGTTGCAGTCATTCCGTCGTAGCCGAGTCTATAAAAGAGCGGCAGGAAAACCGGCAGATATGCGAGCGAAAGTTCCGGCACACCAATAAAAGCAGCAAGGAGTGAAAGAACCAACATCAAAACCGGGGCAACGAGGAATTCAGATTGCCCGACAGCCCGTGAAAGGCGCTGCACGCCGAGGTCAATCAGCCCTGCACGTTTGATGAGCCCCATGCAGGCTCCGACCATAAAAGTCAAAACGACAATACCGGCAGCACGTTCAAAGCCATATGGAATAGCCGTGATGATCTCAAGCCATCCGGCTGGATGTGGTTCAACCGCATGGTATGTATTGGCGACTACCAGATTTTGAACACCGTGAACGGTCTCAACTACATGGCGGTCATACTGCCCAGAAGGCACGATGTACGTAAGTACGGCCATCAAGAGTATGAAGATCCCGAGAATGATGTAAATATCGGGCATCTTGAAGTTTTTTTTCTTCTGTGCTGACTGCGGGAGATCCTGCTTGGGCATTTTGCGATCCTTGAGAGTGGGATGCTCTGCTCGAGGAGTTGGACAGTGTCTCTTGGCGCCTAGAGAGGTCCGTGCGGAGCAAATTGAAATTCGTTTGCAAAGTTCCAGAACCGACATTCAATTGGTTCTTGCAGCTTTTTCTATCTGAAATATAGGTTGGACTCCCTAGATTCATCGATGCCCGTTGGCGTCAACGTATGGTCTTTAGGCGCCATAAACGCAGGTTCGATTGAAAAGGCTGCGGCGTTTAGAAAGCTCGTTGCTTAAGTCCCTGAATGCAATCACATCACAATGATCGAATGACCTGAGGTTGGCTCAGCCAGTGACGCTGGGAGCTCTGTAATTGACGCTTAATGACACCCGTTCGACCGCCTTGCCGATGACAATGAACCTGAAGGTTCTCTCACCCAGACCAGATGAAGCTGCTATGAAGTCATCCTCGCCTTTTCTTGCTATTTGTCTGGCAGCGACACCCCAACGCAGCCAAGAAGCTATAACGATATTCGAAGGCCTTACTGGGATATGTCGGCCGTCAATCAACTTCACCGGACAAACGGCAGGCCGTTTTGTGGCACCAGAGTCCTGCAGTGATGAGGTCGCCGTTGTGCTCCTGACCAATGCCGCTGCAGGAACCGCGCCTTTTGTACGAAACCTGCCGATCTTGGTGCTGCAATTTGAACCTGAAGTGGGTACGGACACAGAACTTCAAGGCAAAGTGCTCTGCCATTCAAAATGGGACTCACCAATGTGCGGTCTTTGTCTTGAGGATGCTGCGCATCTTGAAGGACTGCCCGTCAAGCTGAGCGAAAACCTGCCCGCCCGGCAAGCCTGTCCCTGGGGTGACGATGTTGCCCCGACACCTCCGGCCTCGGCAGCCTACTTGATGCTTTCCGGCGGCTGTATTCATACCCGAACGCAGATTGCCCAACGAATCCTGCGGCGTGCGGCATCCATTATGTTGAGGCGGCTTGACGCAGTCCGTGAACGACTAGCCGAAAGCTCGGCCCTGGAATCCCTCCTTACCGCCCGAAACTCTTAATTCCGTCCTGCATCATTTTTGGAGAAAACCATGATGAAATCCATCTCGCTTCCCGCTCCAGCCGTACTGTCCGCCCCACTTAAAGAAGCACTGTCTCTGCGCCGGACCAATCGTGAATGTTCAAGCGAAGCGCTGACAGATGCTGAACTCGCCGCGCTCCTTTGGGCCTCTGCCGGCATCACCGCCGATGACGGCCGACGAACGACGCCTTCTACGCTCGATTTGCGCGCCGTCTCTCCCTATGTACTGCGTAAGGACGGTGTGTGGCGTTGGGATGCCGCCCGAAATGAACTCGAACAGCTTGCCTCTGAAGATGTTCGCAAGGTATCGACTGCATATCAATTTGAGTACGTCGAAAAGGCACCGGTAACGATTGCCTTCGTCGTCGACACTGAGCGCGCGAAGACCGCTCGTCCGACGGGACCATATGTGGACGCGGGCACCATGGGGCAAAGCTGCTATCTTGCCGCCGCATCACTTGGACTCGCAGGCTGCATCCGAGCATCTTTTGACCATGATGAACTGCGCAAGGCCATGAACCTTGACGAACGTTTTGAGCCCATTGTGCTTTTCACCTGTGGCCGACCGCTCTCATCTAATAGCCGCGGCAGATAAAAGTTTCTGGGATCCGGGGAGCAGTCAAAAGAGGTCAGGAGCATATAGGTTCGCGATAATAACGGTCGTCATTACCCTCTGTCGTTTTACGCACCAATGTCTCTGCACAGCTTTCCTTCAGACAATGAGGCGGCCTACATCCGCCTCTATCCCGTGCTCGATGCACTTTCACTCTTATTTCTGCAGCCTGAAAATTTGGGCGCCTCCGACGCACTCGTCGACGCAGGCGACGCGCTTCTGGATGAGAAAGGCATTTCTGCTGAGACCCGGGAACGGATCGGTGCGGTTGTTCCGCCTCAGGACATCGAAATCGCTCAAGCCTATGCCCGACTCTTTCTGGGCTCCGGCGCCAAGACAATCCCGCTTTGCGAAAGTGTTTGGACGAGCCCGCAGCATCTTCTTTGCCAGGGCTCGGAATTAGAGTGCCGCAAGGCTTACGCCGATGCAGGGCTTGAGCTCACAAGCGGACCGGTTGTCCCTGAAGACCATCTCGGACTGATGCTCGCCTTTCTTGCCGTCACAGCAATGCGTGCAGAAGCCCCGAAAGGGCTCGAATTCTATGCTGAACATCCGGCAAAGTTCGTACCGAACCTTGTAGAGGCCATTTATGCAATGGGGGACTCCGCTGGTCCTTACCTCGGCATCGCCGCCATGCTGATGGGCATTCACGAACTGCTGACGCCAAAGAGCGCCTGACCGCTTCGCCGCCATCTAATATTCAGCGCCCGCAAATTCAGACGATTTGCGGGCGCAGATTTTTCAAACCCAAAAAGCTTTAGACGCGGGGAGACATTGCTGCCGCATCCAAATGCCGTCCGACATAGCGGATTTTGGGCTCGGTGCCGGCCGCAGCGTTCATGGGCTTAGCCGCAGCAATCAACTTCTCCGCTTCCGGTGTGGGCGCATCAAAATCTACCCAGGTCATGGCCCCGATGCCGCAGGCCTCCACGCAGGCAGGCGGACGGCCTTGACTCGTGCGATGCGTGCAGAGCGTGCAGTGTTCTGCACGGCCGGCAGCATGCCTTTGCCAAGGCTCGAGTTCGCGGATAGCAAGCGGCGTTTTGCCGCCGAAGTAATTGGTTTCACCAGACGCATTGAATTTCGGCGCGCCGTACGGGCAGGCGCGTTCGCACATACGGCAGCCAATGCATTTTTTCTGATCTACCAGAACTTCACCCGCAGGGCCGCGGTGAATAGCCTTGGCCGGACAAACCGGCATACAGGCGGGCTTGTCGCAGTGCATGCAGCTCACGCGGAACCAATTGATGAAGTTGTCCGCAATATTTTCAAAGCGCTCCACACGTTCATAGAAGATGCCCGGAGCAACTTGATTTTCTTCCTTGCAGGCGATCGCACAGGCATGGCAGCCGACGCATTTGTCGACATTGACGATGATTCCGAATCTTGACATGGCGATTTCCTCCCTTAAGCGCTCTTTTTTTCTTCATCGGCCTTTACGACCTCAATGCACACATCGTTGCAGCACGGATAGCCGGAGATCGGATCCCAGTTCTTGCGAGGAATCATCACCTGCGTTTCCTGATCGCCTCTCCAGCCATACTGAGCGTCAACCATGCCGGGCTGGCAGAGAATCGTCACACGCACCCGGGCGCGCACCTTCGTGGCAGCGTAGGGAGAAATCATCCAAACACGATCACCTTCCTTGAGACCGCGGTCCTGAGCATCCTTGGGATGCATATTGATGACGGATTCGGGCTCCAATTCGAGCAGATACGGCTGATCACCTCGGGTTTTTGAATGCGTAATGTACGGACGGCGCGTACCGTTAATGAGCTTGAGCGGATAATCCTTCGTCGGTTTGGGCGGCTCAACATAAACGGGGAGCCCCGGCTGACCGTGCTTGGCCTGAATGCTCGAAAAGAACTCGATCTTGCCCGACGGCGTCCGGAAGCCCGGTTTGTCGTCAAATCGCAGCAGTCCCTTCGCAAACTTTTCTTTTTGCGGCGCAGGGAACCACTCGCAGACATTGACATTTGGAAGCATCGCCTGGCGTTCCGCGTAGCTCGTGCCCCAGTCGTTAAGCATCGAGTCGCACGCTTTAACCGGGTCGCCGCCGAAGAAACGTTCGCTGTCGCCCGTTACGGCCGCGCCGATGGTCAAGGCAATCTTCCAGTCTTCCCAGCATTCGCCGAGCGGCTTCACCGGTTTACGGGCGCTGACTTTGCGGCCATGCACACCGAAGGGTGCATACCGTTCGTAATTCATGGCCGCCGGCAGCACCAGATCCATGTCATGGTGCGTTTCATCTCGATAAAAGTAATCGGTTGCAAATGAGAAATCGAGATTCCGCACGGCTTCCTGATATTCGGCAGGATCAGGCCAAATCAGGAGGTTTGCACCGAAGCCAGCGAACGCCTTGATGCGGCCCGCTTTGACCATTTCTGGAAGAGCATTCGGGCTGCAGAGCACCTGCATTTCATTCCAGATGGGCGCGAACTCTCGGTCAATGCGCTTAGCCTTTTGTTCGGGCTGATTGAACCACTGCTGATCAATGAAGGTTCTGGTGTAGCCCTCATCCCAGCGAATATAGTCTTTGGGCCAGTCATCAAACGAAGAGCCCCCGACATTGTCAACATTGCCCGTCAACGCCATTAAAAGGGAATAGGCGCGAACGTTGTTGCAGCCGTTATGCTGATGCGGAATGGACTGGCCAGGGAGCATCATCGCCGACGGACCGTCGGCAAACATGCGTGCAGCCGCGATCACATCCTCGGCCTTGACCCCGGTTTCCTTCTCTACATAATCGGGCGTGAACTTTTCGGCGTACTGCACCAACTCTTCGTAGCCCGTGCACCACTGGTCGATGAAGGACTGGTTGACAAGTCCCTCCTTCACGAGCACGCGGATCATCCCCCAAGCCAATGCGCCGTCCGTGCCGGGCTTAGGCTGCAGATGAATATCCGCCTGTTCAGCCACCTTCGTGCGGCGAATGTCGGACACGATCAGCTTAATGCCGCGCGCCTTCTGCGCGAGCAAATTGCGGAAGAACCCATGCGGACTCGCCCATGAGCCGTTCTTCCCGACGATAATCACACATTTGGTCTTGGGGCTCGGACCGCCGGCGATTTCCTGACCGTAGGAAAGCTCCTCGGCATGCACATACGCCAAATTGCAAGCGACGGATGATTCACAGCCGTAGTTGGGGCTCTCAAAGTAGCGCGCCAGCCGCATCACCGGAGGACGCGGCTCCTTCGGGTCACCGCAGTAAAAGAGCACGCGGTCTGCTCCGTACTTTGCTTTGACTGCATTGAGGTTGGCGGCAATCATTTTGATCGCCTCATCCCAGCTGATGCGAACCCAGCCCGGATCGTCAGATCCTTTGGGATTCGTGCGCTTTAAGGGATAAAGCAGTCGATTCGGGTTGTAGAGCCGCTGCAGCGTGGCGATGCCTTTTGAGCAAAGGAAGTGATTGGGATGCTCCTTCCAATTCTCAATGCGGATCACCGTATTGCCTTTGGCATGAAAAGTGATGCCGCACATCGGCATGTGATTGCAGCTGTCGCAGATCGTATAACCCGTCCATTCGCTGTTCCCCGAATGCGCCTGGGTCTCGGCGGCCAGTGTCGGGGCTCTATGCATAAATAGTGAAGCGGCAAAACCAGCGCCGGTTCCTTTAAGGACGGCGCGCCTTGAGACGGAAATTGTCATTTTATGTCTCCCGCATCCTTTTGATTTTGTTATGCTCTGAGGACGCTTTCTTTTTTGAACTGGTATACCTTCATACTAAGAAACCAATCCATGCCCGTCATTGGTGAAATCTTTACCAATAACGGAAACCCTTATAAGTATTGCGAATGACTTTCATTTAACGAACGGTTGCCGTTTTTCCGCCGAAGTCGGCAGATAATGAAAAGATCTGGCAAGTGTTCTCGAGCCGCTCTGGGAGAGATGAATTCATGGCAAAAGTTCTAACGTTTACCGCCTGCGCAGCTGCTGTGGGCGTGGCGCTTTACGCTGCGGCGGGCTATGTCGGCGTCCCTTACGCCGTGCGCACGGTCATTGAAAAGAATGTGTCTGAGCTGCTCAACCGCACTGTCACGCTCGATGACGTGCGATTCAACCCCTGGACCTGGGTATTTGAACTCAGAGGGCTCACCATTCCTGAAGAAGGCTCGGATCCGCTGCTGTCGCTCGGGCTGCTGCGCATTGACGCATCGTCACAGACGCTTTTCAAGCTCGCCCCTGTACTCGACGAAATTACGATTGACGGCCTCAAGGTCAATGCCGTCGTCAATGAAAAAAATCGCCGAGAACTTGAGAAACTCCTCGGCGGAAATGAAACCGGCAAGGCAACTCAAACCGCTGCAAAATCCGCAGATTCCTCTGACGCCGGTCTGCCTCAGTTCGCGCTCTACAACATCACCGTTGCGAACAGTTCACTGCGCTACCAAGACAAATCACAGGGCATTGATGAGTCACTCACTGACTTATCGGTGAAACTTCCCTTTGTTTCGACGATGGAGAGCGCTCGCGAAAGTTTGGTGACGCCGGCGCTCTCACTGAAACTCAATGGCTCCGCCATTGAAGCCACTGGCACGACCAAACCCTTTGGAAAGAGTCTCGAGGCCCAGCTCAACCTCAAGGTGCAGCGTCTTGACGCTGCGCGTCTGGCTCGAATCCTTCCGCAGCTGCGAACTCGTGAACTCACGGTAGCCGGCGCGGATCTGTCGAGCGACATCAATTTCATTTTCCGCAATCCCACCGGCGGGCAGCCTGCCAAAATGCTGCTTTCGGGCACGACTTCGCTCGACAACGTCTCCATTACGCAGGACGGGAAAGCGATCATCGCGCTTCCCAAAGCTTCAGTCACGCTCAAAGAAGTTGATCTCACCGCACAAAAAGCCGTCGTACAGAATATCGTTGCCACCGGGCTCACGATCAATGCCTCACAGAGCAAGACCGGCATCAATTTGCTTCGTGCGGTTGACAGTGCTGCCGGAGGAGCTTCTTCCCAAACCAATACCGCAGCCGCCGCGCCGAAGGATGCTGGCGGAAACGCCGGCTCTTCTGCCTGGAATTGGACCGTCGTCTCTGCCTCACTGCGTGACGGCGCACTGAATTGGCACGACTCCACCGTCTCGCCCGCTGCGGCTGTTTCCGTGAAGAACATTGATGCTTCCGTGAAGAATCTTTCCTCGGCTGCCGGCGAAAAGAGTTCCTTTAATCTCTCGCTCGAGACTTTAGGCGGCAAGCTGTCCGCTGCAGGCACGGCGACGATCGCACCGCTATCGGTTGAGGCGACTGCCAAGGGTTCGAACCTTTCGCCCGCCGCAGCTGCGCCCTATCTGAAGGCATTCCTCAAGCCCAGCCTCACGCTCACTGCCGGCTTTGACCTCACAGGGGCTTACGACGGCAAAGATGCCAAGGCCTCCGGTACAGTCAATGTGGCGAATTTTGCTTTGAAAGAAGGCAAGACCACCCTCGCCTCCGTCAAGTCTGCTGCTGTCAAGCTGAGCGAATTTTCTACTGCTTCCCGTACGGCAAAAGTCGAGAGCATTGCCGTCGTACAGCCCACGGCCTACGCCGTAATGACAAAGTCCGGTCTCAACCTGTCTCAGCTCACCGTTGAAACCAAGCCGAGCGGCGCAAAGAAGACGTCTAAGGAGGAAACCGCAAAGACAAATGCCGCCGAACCCGCCTGGAATTGGTCTCTTGGTCAAGCCACAGTGACAAACGGCTCTCTGAAGTACCGCGATGAATCCATTTCACCGGCGGCTTCCGTCGAGATTCCCAAAATCAATGCCGCCCTCAAAAACGTCTCTTCAAAGTCTGGCACCAAGAGCGCTGTTGACTTCTCAGCAGACTTAGGCGGAGGCTCGCTCACCGCTGCCGGCAGCTTCGTTCTCGCCCCGCTCTCTGCAGATATTGGCGTGAAGGGAGCGAATATTGGCTTGAAGTCCTTTTCCAATTTGATGCAGGGTTACGCCGGACTGGGCGCCAAGTCGGGAACACTGGAGGCCGATGGCCGCGCGACCGTTCGGACGCAAAAGGAACAGAATATTTTCGGCTGGAAGGGCAATGCGTCTCTTGCTTCGCTTGACCTTACCAACGCCAAAGGCACAAGCCTCATGAGCTGGACCAAGGCCGCGCTGACCGGCATGGATGTCGAAACGACGGATCCTATTAAGCTGATCATTGCTAAGGCTGAAATTGACCAGCCCGCAGAAAAGCAGACAAAAGTTCTCAAAGAAGCGGCTGGAGTGGCCTCGCTCATCTCCTCCCTCATGGGTAAAGAGAAGACTGCTCAAAAGATTCAGAAGTACTCAGATAAGGTGCCTACCAAGATTTCACTGCAGAACATTCGCTATGAAAACGGCAAGCTCTCTGCCGCTGGCATTTCTTCTGCCTCCATTGAAGGCTTGATCCTGCAGAAGCTCTCTGACGCAATGGGTGAAAAACTGGGCGGTTCAACCACCTCAGCTAAATAATCCTGAAGCGGTTCGCCGGCCTATATCAAGCCCGCGGACCGCAGCCGCACAAAACGGATATCAATATGAATAAAGCCCAGAAGATTGAGATCTTCTGGGCTTTTGAATATCTGTGGTGCCGGAGAAGAGATTCGAACTCCCGACCTTCGCATTACGAATGCGCTGCTCTACCAGCTGAGCTACACCGGCGCCATCTGTCTCTTCGCACTTGCACAAGAACTGCGGACTGCAAAGAGGAGACGAAGTATGCCCGAGGATTATCTTTTTAGCAAGTCAGAAACATAGACTACTCAGCTATGACTATGGAGAACCGGCTCGTAGTCGAGCTTTGACGGAATGTCCGTTGCTTCAAGTTTCATGATGACCGGCCGCAGGCCATCATTGCAAGAAACGATGGCGACACCGGGCTTGCGAATCCAGTCGCCGAAATAAAAAAGATCCTTTCCGCTGCCGTGCGCAAGTGCAAATACATACTGATAAATCGCCTTCCAAGCTTCATCACAGAAACCGTCCGGTTTCGCACAGTCTGCATAAAAGACTTGCCCGCTCTTCATCATCGGACAGGGACCTAAGCCTGCTGCGCCGTATTCGCGGGCCAGTTCAGAATCAAAGGTCGTTTTCAAAATCGTTATTCTCACTTTATGCATTTTCAGCCTCCTCAAAATCATCGTGGGTCATGCTTCAGCCGCGCTATCTCTTCACTCAAGATTTCTCCGTGTTTCGCACAGCACTCCTTTCATTGCCGCACCGTGTGCGCCGATTTGAACGCGGCGAAAGTCTCTGGGCTGCGGGGACACCTTTTGAGAAAATTTTCTTCTTTGACTCCGGACTCGCACGTACCTCGATCATCAGTGCCTCCGGCAGCAACCGTGTGATTGCGTGGCAGGGCCCCGGAACAATGTTTCCCGTCATTCACCGCAATCGATTTGAAATTGAAACTCGTCACCTCACTGAAGCAGTGACTGCAGTTGCTGCCCTTGAATTCTCTGCGGTCGATATTGAAGCGTATCTGCGCGGTTCTGCTGACTTTGCATTGGCAACCATCGATTGGTATGCCAAATTCGTCAATCTGCTGCTCTACTCTGCGGCCGACGTTTCAACTTCGCCAAACACGCTGACAGCGCTCGCCTCAACGCTTCTGCTGCTTTTTAGAAATGAAGCCGGTGCCGTCATGGCTACCAACAACCTTCTGAAAATCACTCAGTCCGAACTCGCTGCCTTACTCGGCGTCGACCGAGCGAGTCTCGTGCGTGCTTTAAGCGCCTTACGCAGGAAAGGCGCTGTTGCAACACTGCGCGGTGCTATCAAACTTCTCAGCCCAGAAATACTGCAGCAGGCTGCTGCCCGCTCTTAATCCATCATGTATTGAGCAATATTTTCTGGGTTCCGCACGTTTCCAGTCCGGCGCAATTGCGCCGGAGCGCGGAAAAATTTCTGCTGCAGCGGCTGTCCGTCAGGGAGGCGCAAAATAGAAAAAGCTCAGACGACCGAAATCATCTGAGCTTCTAAAATTCTGGTGCCGGAGAAGAGATTCGAACTCCCGACCTTCGCATTACGAATGCGCTGCTCTACCAGCTGAGCTACACCGGCATCTCTCGATCGCCAAAACTTGTACAGCCTCGGGATCGGAGGAGTGCAATTATGCAGAACACCTTACATGCGGACAAGTATTACTAACAATTTGTTTCAATTTGATGGTACACATGTAAACCATACAGTAATCCCATTTCAAGATGCCGCCTCGCAGTAAATGCGTCTCACATCTTCAATCTACAATAAGAAGTTCTAGTCATATATTTCTGCCGGTGTTTCTCTGTGTCTACGCCCTCTCTCTTTACTGTTGAACTGCCGCTTCCGGACGATACAGACCGCCTGGGCGCTGCTTTGGCAGACGTGCTTATTGCTCTGCGGCCGCAGATTGACGCGGCTGAATCAGGATTGGCCATGCGTCTGGAGGGCGATCTTGGTGCGGGCAAGACAAGTTTGGTCCGCGCGATGCTTCGCCGACTCGGCTGGACGGGTGCAGTCAAAAGCCCGACCTTTACGCTGCTGGAAACTTATGAAGCAGGCGGGCTCAAAGTCAATCACTTTGATTTTTACCGCTTTGAAACACCCGAAGAATTCGAAGATGCGGGGTTTGCCGATCTTTATGCTGCGGGAGCCGTCTGCGCCTCCGAATGGAGCAGCAAAGCCGCTCCGTTTGTACCTGCGGCCGACCTGACCGTGTCCCTGGCCGTCGAAGGTTACGGACGCGCTGTACAGGTCGAAGCCCATTCGAATCTTGGACACGAAATTCTCCGCCGTTGGGAGGCGCAATGGAACGGCGCCGTCTGATTGCGGGCGCTGCCGGCGCACTGCTCTTTTCGCTCGCCCCATGCCAGATCGCGTGGGGCGCGAAACTCGTCAACGTTCGCATGTGGCCTGCGGCGGAATATACCCGCGTGACCATTGAAACTGACGAACCGCTCAAATACAAGCACTTCTTCGTCCGTTCAGCCAAACCCCTGAGACTCGTCATTGACATTGAAGGACTCGCGCTGACCGAGCGCATTAAAAAGCTCATCGCTGCGGTCAACCCTGATGATCCTTATATTCAATCGATGCGCATCGGTCAGTACAAGCCGGGCGTCGTGCGTCTGGCTATGGATCTCAAAACGGACGTAAAGCCCGAAGTGTTCCTGCTGAAGCCCTTCGCCGACTACCAATACCGTCTGGTCTTTGACATTTATCCTGCGCATCCTAAGGATGAGGTCGGCAAAATTCTCGCCGGTGAAGCCGACCCAAATGAAGATCCGCTCCTCTCTGCGATGGGCGGACTTTCCTCGGACGCGAACGAGCCCGATCCGTTGGCTGACATTCTTGCTGGTCTGAATACTCCCCGAGAAACTGCAAAGCTGCCGGTTAAGCCTGCCGACAAGACGCCTTCACCAAAAGAGCCTGTCCGCTCAGCTGCTGCGAAACCATCAGACTCAAAATCGACATCGTCTTCGGCAAAGAAGACTGGGGCCGCCAAAAGCTCCAGCATCATTACCATCGTTGTCGACCCCGGTCACGGCGGGGAGGATCCCGGTGCAATCGGTCGACGCCGCACTCGTGAAAAGGATGTCGTACTCGCCATTGCACGCCGCCTCGTGAAGCTCATCGGTGCGGAACCCGGCATGAAAGCGGTAATGACGCGCAATTCCGACCACTTTGTGAGTCTGGGCGGACGTGTCGCCATTGCTCGCCGAGTAAAAGCACACCTGCTCGTAAGCATTCATGCCGACGCTTGGGTCAAAAGCAATGTACGCGGCTCGAGCGTTTTTGCACTGAGTCAGAAAGGAGCCACATCCGCTGCCGCCCGCTGGCTCGCGAAAAATCAGAACGAATCCGATCTGATTGGCGGCGTCAACATCGCCACCGTCAATAAACAAGTGGCGACCGTGCTTGTCGACATGACTTCCACGTGGACCATCGGCTACAGCCTGGGGCTTGGCGCAGCAGTGCTCGATGAGCTGCGAAGCATCAATCGGCTCCACAAGGGCAAAGTCGAACAAGCGGGCTTCGCGGTGCTTAAAGGGCAAGGCATCCCCTCCATTTTGGTAGAAACCGCCTTTATCTCCAACCCGACGGAAGAGCAGCTCCTTAAAAACGCCAATCATCAGCAAAAACTTGCTCAGGCAATTCTCACCGGCATCAAAAAGCAGCTTGCAGCCGACAAGACATTGGTTGAGCAAGGCTAAAGCAGACCGCATACTTACGCTCCAAGGCGCCTCGACCGACGCGCTCGCGGCCATTACAATGCGGGGCATATCTTCAAATGAGGCGCCCGTACACGCTGCAGGACACCCAGCTGCCCTTGGCGCAGTTCGCGAAATCTGCTTGATTTCGCTCGAGCCGCTCAGCATCGGACGTGCGCCGTCTTTTCTCTTCGGAGTTTCTTCCAATGGCACTTGTTTCTCTGCGTCAGCTGCTTGACCATGCTGCTGAAAACGGCTACGGCATTCCGGCCTTCAACGTGAACAACCTCGAGCAGGTTCAGGCCATCATGGCCGCAGCGAGCTCCGTCGGCGCTCCCGTGATCATGCAGGCTTCAGCCGGTGCCCGCAAATATGCCGGCGAAGCATTCCTGCGTCACTTGATTGAAGCCGCAGTCGAAGCCTATCCGGACGTTCCCGTCTGCATGCATCAGGACCATGGTCAGAGCCCGGCGGTCTGCATGGGCGCCATCCGTTCCGGTTTCACTTCAGTGATGATGGACGGCTCGCTCATGAGCGACGGCAAGACCATCTCCACCTACGAATACAATCTGGAAACCACCCGCCGCGTGGTCGAAATGGCTCACTCCATCGGCGTTTCCGTCGAAGGTGAGCTCGGCTGCCTCGGCTCGCTTGAAACGATGAAGGGCGACAAAGAGGACGGCCACGGCACCGATGCCAAGATGACCCGCGAGCAGCTCCTGACCGATCCGGATCAGGCTGCTGAATTTGCCCGCGAAACGCAGCTCGATGCGCTCGCTATCGCCATTGGCACCTCGCACGGCGCATATAAGTTCACGCGTCGCCCCACCGGCGAGATCCTTTCCATCGACCGCGTGAAGGAAATTCATGCGCGTCTGCCCAACACCCACCTCGTGATGCACGGCTCCTCCTCTGTCCCGCAGGAATACCTCGCTGAAATCCGCGAGTTCGGCGGCGACATGCGCGAAACCTACGGCGTACCGGTTGAAGAAATTCAGAAAGCAATCAAACACGGCGTACGCAAAGTCAACGTCGACACGGATATCCGTCTCGCCATGACTGCTGCCATCCGTCGTTATCTCGTTGAGAATCCCTCAGGCTTTGATCCGCGTGCTTACCTCAAAGCCGCCCGCAAGGCTGCTGAAAACCTCTGCCGCGAACGCTATTTGGCTTTCGGCTGCGAGGGTCAGGGCGCCAAGATTAAGCCGATTCCGCTCGAAAAGATCGCCGCGCTTTACGCCGACGGCACGCTTCGCCAGCACGTCCTCTAAGCAGCTGCTGTCGATGTTGTGACGAACTCCTGAGAGGCGCGCTGAAGATCCGCCAGCGGATCTTCAGGCGCGCCTTTGTCGTCTTGATGATCCTCTTTTTAAGTACCTCTATATGACCGAGCCGCAGCAATCCGCATCCTCCGCCGAGGCCTTGAAAGGCAAACGAGGACTGCGACGCCTCATCAACGCCACAGGCTATTCGATCAAAGGAATCCGCGCTGGTCTTGAGCACGAAGCGGCCTTCCGTGAAGAGTTCCTTCTGGCCGTGATCCTCATCCCCACGGCACTTTTTTTGCCGGTAACCCTGCCAGAAAAAGCGCTTCTCGTCATCTCGGTGCTCCTGCTTTTGCTGGTTGAAATTCTCAATTCGGCCATTGAGGCTGTCGTCGACCGCATAGGCATGGAAATCCATCCGCTCGCCGGCCGTGCCAAAGATATGGGGAGTGCTGCCGTCTTTTTCGCTCTGCTGATTCTTGCGGCTGCCTGGGGACTCATCGCACTTCCTGCACTCTGGGCGCTCTTTTTCTGAGCAGACGCAAAGAAGACTCTGCGATTCACCTGAGTTTTCTTGGAAGTTAGGTGTCTTCAAGCCTTAAAATCCGAGCCAATGTTTTTTCTCTTTTTCGGGAGACTCTTCTCATGTCAGGACTTTCCAAGTCACACATCCCGTCCCTTAAGCAGATTTACAGCGGCAAAGTTCGCGACTGCTACGCCGTCGGCGAAGACAAACTGCTTCTCGTAGCGTCGGACCGCATCTCGGCCTTCGACGTCATTCTCGGCGATCCGATCCCGGGCAAGGGCAAGGTGCTGACTGCGCTGACGAACTTCTGGTTTGAGAAGCTCAAGGACGTCATCCCCAATCACCTCACCGGCATCGCCCCGGAATCCGTGGTGAAGCCCGAAGAGGTTGATCAGGTAAAAGGCCGTGCCGTCGTCAGCAAGCGCCTGAAACCCATTCTTATTGAATGTGTTGCCCGCGGCTACATCATCGGCGGCGGCTGGAAAGATTATCTCGCTACCGGTAAGGTCTGCGGCGTGGAGCTCCCCGCCGGACTCAAGCAGGCGCAGAAACTCCCTGAACCCATCTTCACGCCGGCCGCAAAGGCCGAGCTCGGCACTCACGACGAAAACATTCCTTATGAACGCGTCGTTGAAATGTACGGCGAGAAGGTCGCATCAACCATCCGCAACGCCACGCTCGAACTCTATAAGCGTGCCGCCGAATACGCGCTCACGCGCGGCATCATCATCGCCGACACGAAATTCGAGTTCGGTCTTGACGATGACGGCAACGTACTCTTGATGGACGAAGTGCTTACACCGGACTCGAGCCGCTTCTGGCCGGCTGATTCTTACGAAGTCGGCACTTCACCCAAGAGCTTTGACAAGCAGTACATTCGCGACTGGCTCGAAACGCAGCCCTGGAACAAGACCCCGCCGGCTCCGAAGCTCCCTGAAGAAGTCATCGAAAAGACGGCCGACAAGTACCGCGAAGCACTCCGCCGCCTGACGGGCACCGACATCGAACCGTAACGGCATGCGACCCTTCGGAGCATGCTCCAAAGGGTCTCCCGCATTGCGCGCAGCCGGCAGCAGAGACTCTTCGAGAGGACTTTTAATTCCTCGGAGGCCTCCGGCCGGCTGCTTTGTTTTTATTTTCACAGCGTTTTCAACTTCAAGAAATGGCAGATATAAACGAATGCGCCGAATGTTCGGCCAAGACTGAACAGCCCCTCGTCGGGATCCTGATGGGCAGCAATTCCGACTGGGAAGTGATGAAAAACGCCGCACAGATGCTTAAAGACTTCGGCGTGCCGTTTGATGCCCGCGTCGTAAGTGCACACCGCATGCCCGACGAAATGTTTGATTACGCAGAAAAAGCTGCTGAACGCGGCATTCGCGTGATCATCGCGGGCGCCGGCGGCGCTGCGCATCTGCCCGGCATGCTCGCCGCCAAATGCACGCTCCCAGTCTGCGGTGTTCCTGTCCCGTCAAAATATCTCCGCGGTGTCGACAGCCTCCATTCGATCGTACAGATGCCTAAGGGCGTTCCGGTCGCTACTTTCGCTATCGGCGAAGCAGGCGCCGCCAATGCTGCGCTTTACGCTGTGCAGATTCTGGCGCTCAACAATCCCGAACTGTCGAGCCGTCTCGCCGATTTCCGTGTCGCGCAGAATGCAAAAGCCCGCGCCATGACGCTCCCTGTCGACGAACTCGCCTGAGGCGCTGCGATGAGTGAAATGAAAACGCTTCTCCCCGGCGCCACGCTCGGCCTTTTGGGCGGCGGTCAGCTCGGCCGCATGTTCTCGCAAGCCGCTGCCCGTATGGGCTACCACGTTGCCGTGCTCGAACCGGGCGAAAATTCGCCTGCGGGTGAAGTCTCGCTGAAGCAGATCACCCGCAGCTACGACGATGCGGAGGGCCTCCAGACGCTCGCTCAGTGCGCTCAGGCTGTGACGACAGAATTCGAGAATGTACCGGCTAAGAGCCTTGCAGCGCTCGCTGCCCTCGGTCTCCCGACGGCGCCGCATGCAGACGCTGTTGCGGCCACACAGGACCGCAATGTCGAGAAGTCCTTCATTGAGCGTGCAGGCGTGCCGACCGCGCCGCACCAAGCGGTTAAGCGCATTGAAGACATTGAGTCGCTCTCTGATGACCTCTTCCCCGGCATCCTCAAGACAGCCCGCCTCGGCTATGACGGAAAGGGACAGGCTCGAGTGCACAGCAAAGCTGAAGCCAAAACTGCTTGGGAATCCTTCGGCCGCGTCGACTGCGTGCTCGAAAAGATGCTCGCGCTCAAAACGGAGGTCTCGGTCATCATCTGCCGCAATGCCGCTGGTGACACAGCGGTTTTTCCAGTCTGCGAAAACCATCATCGCTCAGGCATTCTGGCCTACACCGTCATGCCCGCACGCATTTCGGCTGAGCTTGCCTCTCGAGCGCAGGAATACGCAGAAAAAATAGCGCATGCCCTCGACTACGTGGGCGTGCTCTGCGTTGAGCTTTTCGTCCTTGATGGCGACAAACTCATTGCCAACGAGCTCGCCCCGCGTCCGCACAATTCAGGACACGCCACGATCGAAGCCTGCAGCACGAGCCAATACGAGCAGCAGGTTCGCGCAATGGCTGGGCTGCCCTTAGGCGACACCACGCAAATTGCACCGGCAGTCATGCTCAATATTCTCGGCGACCTGTGGTTCGATGCCGACGATCAGCCGACGACGCCGCCCTGGACCGAACTCCTCAAAATGCCTGGCGTGAAACTGCACCTTTACGGCAAGGCTCAGGCTCGCCGCGCCCGCAAGATGGGACACGTTACAGTGCTCGGCACCAATCAGGCTCAAGCGCTTGCGCGTGCGCATGATGCCGCTAAGCTCCTCGGACTTCCCTTTGCAGATGAATTGTCCGCCAAGGAGGCACTGTGACCGCATTCGAGATGCCGCCAGCCAAAACGCAGTCAGCTGCGCCGGTAAAGCCAGTCGATATGGCTGCTGTTGCTCGAGCCGCAGCGATTTTGGAAGCCGGCGGGCTCGTCGCCATGCCCACCGAAACCGTCTACGGCCTGGCTGCTGATGCGGATCAGGAGACGGCCGTGACCGCCACCTATCGTGCCAAAGGGCGTCCGCTCAACCATCCGCTCATCGTCCATGTAGCCAGCGCCGACGACATTCCCTGGTGGGCCGAAATGACGCCGGAAGCTCAAAAGCTTGCCGACCGTTACTGGCCGGGGCCGCTCACGATGGTGCTTAAAAAGAAGCCTCGCTGCGGCGGCTGGGTAACCGGTGGTCAAGACACTGTGGCGCTGCGATGCCCGTCTCACCCCTGGGCGCACGCGCTGCTTGCGGCCTACGGCGGTCCGAAGCACCGCGGTCTCACGGCGCCTTCGGCCAATTCGTTCGGCCGCATCAGCCCGTCGACAGCTCAGCATGTACGTGAAGACCTGGGCGAAAAACCCGCCGGCAAGCTCGATCTGATTCTGGACGGCGGTCCTTGTGAATTCGGCATTGAGTCGACCATGATCAATCTCTCGGGCAGTCGTCCGGAAATTCTCCGGCACGGCGTTATCACACGTGCGATGCTCGAAGAGGTGCTCGATTGTCCTGTTCCAGATGCTGGCGCAGATGCGCCGCGTGCTTCGGGCAGACTCAAGAGTCACTACGCGCCCAAAACGCGCGCTGAGCTCATCCCTGCGGCACAGCTCCCAGAGCGTGCGGCCGAACTTGCGAGTGAAGGCATTGTGCTTGCTGTGATGGGACCGCAGATGCTTCGAGCTCTGCTCCCCCAAAATGCAGAGCTTGCTGCTTTCGTTGAAGCGCCAGACGATGTTTTGTCCTACGGCGCTTCCCTCTACGAAGCGCTCCATGAACTGGACCACGCCTTTAAGGGCAATGACTGCACCCGCGGACGCATCCTTATTGCCGCGCCTGCGGATACCCCTGAATGGGCCGCGGTCAACGACCGGCTCAAGCGTGCAACGGCTTGAAGCCGGCGCAGCGACCTCACAACCGGACCATTCAGCTTTACGAAAGCTCAGGCAAACATTTCTAAGACTTGCCGAACATCCTGCCGGCGGATAATCTGCCGGCAGTTTTTCTTTTTCGGATTTGTTCATCATGATCGACATTTACGGCATTCCGAACTGCGGTTCCGTTAAAAAGGCCTTGCAGTGGGCACGCGATAACGGCGCGGACTTCGTCTTTCACAACTTCAAGACTGAAGCGCCTTCAGTCGAATTGATCGATAAATGGATGACCGAAATTGGCGCAGCACGGCTGCTGAATCGCTCGAGTCAGACGTGGAAATCGCTCGACCCGTCTGTGCGCACGGCTGCGGCTGAAAATCCGGCCGCGATTAAGCAGCTCCTTGCCGCTTCGCCGCTTCTTATTAAACGCCCCGTCATCGTTTGGGCAGACGGACAAGCCACCTGCGGCGTTGACGAACCTGAATGGAACCGCCGCATGGAGACAGGCAAGTGATTCCAAAAGCACTTGCCGGCCAGTCCGCTCTGCTGCCTTTTTTAGCACTCATTGCGGCTACGGGCTTTTGGGGGAGCTCCTTCATCACCGTAGCGCGCACGCTTGAATCGACAGACCCTTTCACATTGGTCTTTCTGCGCTTTGGCGTCGGTGCACTCCTCGTCGCCTTGTGGCTCCGCGGCCGGATCTTTCGCATTCCGCTTGAAACGTGGAAGATGGGGGCCGTCTGTGCGGTAGTGATTTACGCTTCCTACCTCTTCAACCACATTGGATTGATGACCATTCTGAGCTCCACCTCAGGATTTCTCACGGCCCTTTATGTACCGATTACGCCCTTTCTGTTTTGGGCGATTGCCGGTCGACGGCCGGAATTGTGCGCCTTCGCGGGGGCTGCTGTAGCTTTCGGCGGGTTAGTGCTCCTTGCGGATCCTTTCAATTTAGAGTTTTCATCGAGCTGGGGCGAATGGACGACCATTTTCTCCGCCTTTTTGTCAGCGCTTGAAATTATCCTGATGGGACGCTTTGCTCCGCACTGCAAGGCCCCTGAAATCGCCTTTGCTCAGATTGCGCTCGTTGCCCTTTTTGCGCTCGCCGGGACCGCCGCGGCGCATTTTTGTGCGCCTGCTGTCGGCTGGACGCTCACCCCCACTGCGCTTGACCTCAATCTCGTCTTCGGCGTCGTCTGGCTCGCTGTCATTTTGACCTGTGCACAGCTGCTTCTGGCTTGGGCGCAAAAATACGTGCCGCCCGCACAGGCTGCGGTGATCTTTGCGCTTGAAAGCATCTTCGCCGCCGTGATCGGCTGGTTCGCGGGAGAACGACTCGGATTCCTCGGACTCACGGGCGGGCTGTGCATCGTTCTGGGCATCCTTATTACAGAATATCCGCGGATTATGGGGAAATCGAGGTGAGTTCCAATCGTCCCATCGGCATTCTCGATTCTGGCTTCGGCGGTCTTTCTGTCGCCCGCGCCATACGCGCTGCAATCCCGAATGAAGACCTCGTTTTTGCTGCCGACTGCGCTTATGCACCCTACGGCGACAATTCAAGCGAATACATTCAGGCGCGCCTTGAGCACGTCGTCTCCTTTCTTCTCGCGCAAAAGGTTAAAGCGCTGGTTTTTGCCTGTAATACAGCAACAGCCGTAGGCATCCGTGCTTTTCGGGCACGTCTGTCCATGCCCATCATTGGGATTGAACCAGCCGTATTCCCTGCGTTGCGGCACACCAGAACCGGTCACATTGGCGTTCTCGCCACCTGCCGCACAATCGAGAGTCAGAAATACGCCGATGTCAGGCATCGTGCCATCGAATGGGCGGAAGTTTCCCGTCCTATGCCAGTGACTGTTTGGGATGTGCCTTGCCCCGGTCTGATGGAATGCGTCGAACGAGGCGACTTTGACTCCGAGAACGTGCATGAACTGCTCGTCCGCTATGTCGATCCGCTCACAGCCCGCAATGTCGACGAGATCGTACTCGGCTGCACTCACTATCCCTTCCTCGCGAACGCCATTGCCAAGCACGCACCGAAAGCGACGCTCATCGATCCGGCACCCGCTGTCGCTCAGCAGCTCGAGCGCCGACTGGCGGCGCTCGATCTTGCCACACCTCAAACCGCTCCCGGCACCGAGCGCTTCTTTGCCTCAGGCGCAGACGCCGCCAGAGAGGCGGTGCTTCGCACACTCTGGTCTGATCCTCGCGCCCGTTTGTACGAAATGGACTAAAGGAGCCGCTTCAGGCGCGGATTTGGAGGAATTCCGACTCACTCTCAACCACATAAGGAGCAAGCGCTTCGCGGATTTTGGCCGGGATACTCCAAGAGACAAACTGATCGTCTGAAGTGAGCTTCACGCAGACGGAAGTTTCAACGCAGCGCAGGCGCTCCTCGGCTTCATCCTTGAGCACAAAGGCAAAACGGATCGACTTATCGCCGATTTTTTCCACCCACACCTGACCCATGAGACGATCACTCGGACGAGAGGGTTTGGTGAACTGCGTCTTGACGCTCACCACTGGGAAACCCACACCGTAGCGGCGGATTTCAATAAAACCCACGCCCGCCACGTCTTCCAAGAAATCCTCCATCAGTTCATTGATCAGCACGAAGTACTGCGGATGAAAAACAATCCCCGCAGGATCGCAGTTGCTGAAGTGGACTCGAATCGGTTTTTCAAAGACTTTGTGAGCCATGATTTGGCATTCCTGTGCGTTGTTAAAGATGAAAAGAATGAATTACGGAATGGTACGAAGCACTGCTCGAACCGGGCTGGCCTCAACGCCTTCGAGCGGCAGCGGCAAGGCAATCAATTCATAGCTGCCGGCCATTACGGCGGAAAGATCGAGATTTTCCATCACGGTCAAACCGCGGCTGAGTGCAATGCGGTGCGCAAGGAGCTCCTCACTGTCTGCGGGATCAATGCTCGGCACGTCAACCCCCACAAGCTCCACACCTTCGGCCAAAAATGCTTCAACACATTCGGGCGACAGCGCTCGAAAGTCACTGCTCCACACCGGCGGCTGCGACCGGCGTGTTTTAATCAGCACTCTGCTCGGCAATGCTTTGCCGCCCATCAGCGCTTTGACTGCAGCAATGGTCTGCGGCCGCACGAGTTCACTCGGTGCCGCTTCGGGTTCCAGCTCCGAGAGGTCAATGACAAGGCAGGGGCCCACAAACCGTTCCAGCGGCAGCGATGCGGCGTCTCCCGTTCCAGGAAAGAGGTGCGCAGGCGCATCAACGTGCGCTCCGCAGTGCGCCGAAAAACTCACTTCAGAAACATCCGCCGGATCCCCTGCGGCAACAGAAGCCGTCAGCCGCACGACAAACGGCGGATCTCCCGGATAAACCGGCGTGCGAACACCCATTTTGGGCGTGATGTCGATAAGGCTTTGTTTCATAGTGCACACTCTTGCCTGGGTAAAGCACGGGCCAGACTAATGTTTAGACAGTGCTGGATTTTGCAACTTTGCGTCACCGCAAACACTCAAAACCGACTGGCAGGTTCATCATTCTACGGTTAGCTACGAAGGCTTTAGCCTCCATTATTTGCAGAATTCTTGATGCGCTTTCGGCGCCTTCATGAATGCTTTGAAAAAGGATCATCAACAATCATGCTTGCAGACGAATTTGCCCAAACCATCGCCGAGCGCCGCTCGGTGGGTCCGAAGCAGCAGACTCATAACGCACCGTCTGATGACGTGTTTGTGCGCGCCGCACGCGCCGCACGCTCTGCGCCTTCCCACAACCCCTTCTTTCCGTGCCGTTTTGTAAAGGTGGTTTCGCGTGAAAAACTCGCCGACGTTTTCGAATCGGCGCTGCCCCCAGAAGCCGATCAAGTGCTTCGCGACCGAGCCCGCAGCAAGGCGCTCAAGGGTGCCGCCTGCATCGTCATCATCGGTCCGAAACCCACGCCCGATACGCCTGTCATTATGGACATGGAAAATCTGATGACCGCGGGCGGCGCATTGACCAACTTCCTTAACGTTCTTTGGGCCGAAGGGGTTGCCGCCAAAACACTGACCTCGCGTGAAATAAAGGATCCTCAGGGACTCTTTGATCCGAAGACGGAGCGTCTTCTCGGCTTCATTCTCTGCGGCCTGCCTCACGAGCCGATGCAGCCGCGCGATCCGGAACCCTCTATTCTCTCGGAGTGGTAATTGGACCGGCACGGACCGTGAGGCCGCAGCTTCATCGCACCACCGGACGGTCCGCCTCCAGAATGCGGTCAGCGATTTCGGCAATGCCGCGCACCGTTTTGGGTGCGCATCCTTCGGCCTTGTTGTTGACCGCTAAAAAACTATCTTGTCCTGAACGCGCTGCCTTGACGAGCAGTGAAGCAATCAAGGCACGCGTGGCCGGATCGGCAGCATGAATAGCATCAAAAGGCGCCCAACTCTGTTTTGCAGTGTCATAGAACTGATGTGCCGCGAGCGACCATCTCACGACTAAGGGTCCGGGCAGATGCCAGTCTGCCGCGGCTGCGGGCGCTGCGGAGGAGCCTGATGCCTTCGGCACAAAAACGTCGGATTCGCCGCTTTGCTCCGCTTCAGACTCCCTGAATTCACCCGCCCAGCACCGCAGTGCTTCTGTCTGTCTGCGAATACCGGGCATTGCCGGATGCAGACCAATCACGGGCGACACACCGAGTGTGCGCAGACGCTTCATCATGCGCGGCGTAAAAAGCTCGTAATTGCGAAATTCAGCGGCTAAAAGCAGTCCGTCGCCAGGCGCGCGCAGTTCGGCGAGAAAAGTCGTAATACGCTCGAAAAGTTTGATTCGAGCTTCCAGCGTCCGCAATTCCGGATGCGGCACCGGGGAAAATTGAAAGACGAGCGGTCCGGCCTTGCGCCCCAGTCCGAGTCTTGCTGGGCCAAGGAATTTATCGACTGCGGCATGCGCATTGAGAAAAAGCGGATTGGTGCCCGTGGGACGACCGCGGTCGTCTCGTTCGTAGGGATCTGTCACTTCCCGCGGCGCCTTCACGATAAAGCGAAAGTCCTCGGGCACCTGCGCAGCATAGTGGGCAAAATGCGCGGTCGTCAGTGCACGGTAAAAATTGCGGTCCAATCCTACCGTGCGCAGCAGCGGGTTTTTCGAATAAGCGGTCAGCCCATTCTCGGCCAATCCCGTCAAGCCGCTTCCACGACTCCAGATGATTCCGCGCCATCCCGGAAAATTCCAAGTGGAGGTGCCGAGCCGCATCGTTCGCGGCAGACGCGCAGCGAGATCGCGCAGCGCGCCGTCCGGCGGCTGCGGTGCAATGGGCGCCTCTGCCGGCGGACCATCATCAAAAAGCGCATCGAGCGGCTCCATATTCGTCACGGTCAACCTCTGCCGTTGTTTCTGTATCTGTGAGCATGCACCAGATTGCTGCGCTTTGCATCCTCTGACCTATGGAAAATCAACATAGCAAGCATTTGACACCGCCGCGTAAAATATACGCAGGATTGCTTATTAACTTCCGGATATAAGTCTCATGCCCAACCCTCTGCCATCAGACCAACGCCGCTTTGCGGCTGAATCTCCTTTTGACGCCGCTTTCGGATACGGGTCTGCCCCGATATCTACGCCGACGTCGGAGGGACGGCATGACAGCAGTCAAACAGGGGGAAACTCCGCCGATGAGGACGGACTTCAGCCTGCAGATACTCCGGCAGAACTCACTGGCCCGGTTTGGGTCGTTGACGATGATGATGTTCGCGAATCGCTCACCTTCGCACTGCAGCCGCGCTTTGAAGCAGCCTCCTATCCTACGCTGGAGGCTTTCCTCACTCAGGCCGATCTCATGCAGCCTGGATGCCTTGTCATCGCTGACCGCTTCGCCGGTCTCAATGAGTCGTCGCTTGACGAATTTAATGTGCAGCATGAACTGGAACTTCGGCGCAGTCCGGTAGCCGTGGTGTTCCTCTCGTCCCTTGCAAATATTCGCGCGGCCGTTCGGGCGCTCCGACAAGGTGCGGTGAGCTTTCTGGAGAAACCCGTCGACCCCGAAGAATTGGGCGACGCCGTTGCCGAAGGGCTTGAGCGCGCTTTACGGCGAGCACAGCGCAATCGGCTTGCCGAACGTTTCGAGTCACTCTCTAAACGTGAACGGCAGATTTTTGTGCTGATCTGCCGCGGGCTTAAGAATGGCGACATCGCCGCTTTGCTCGAACTTTCGCAGCGTACCGTTGAAGTTCACCGCGCGCACATCAGCCGAAAACTCGGCGATGCAGCCCCCATTCGATTGCTTTACGAACTTATTCTTGCCGAAGGCGAAACACTCTTCAACGTCTCCTTCGACGGCATTCGACCTGAAAGACTTGCCAAGGTCTTCGCCGCGACGAAGTAGCCTGCTGCAGGATCAACAAAAATAAAAACGGCCGCTGACAGTTCATTTGAGTACTGCAGGCGGCCGTTTATTTCAACGGACTGCGTGAAGCAAGTCCGTCAACCGACAACCGGGTTATTGGCAGCAGGGCGCTGCGTTCATCGGACCGCGTGGGCCGGGACCGCGGTCGGCATCAAAACCGCCCCGATGGTACGGGCCGCGATCCATCATGCGTGCACCGTGATGGAATTCCATGCCTTCGAGCACATACTTCTGTTCGGGTGAAAGCACATTGAGCAGATCTGCACGCGCTTGGGCAGATTTCGCAAGCAGGTCCGCACGAACCTTGGCGCGATCAGCGCGAAGCTGCAGACGTGTTTGCACATCAACGGCGAGCTTCTTATCATCGGTCTTGGCGATCGGAGTACGTTCAGCATCGCGAGCAGCCGTATAGGCCTTCCAAGCCGCCTCTTGTTCGGGCTTGATTGTCAGCATACGGGCAATCGCATCCCAGCGTGCCGCGCGAACTGCCGGATCGACCTGGCGGGACGGCTTATTGAAGCGCGGGCCGTCCGCTCGCGGACCATCCGCAGCAATCGGGCATTGAGCCTGCGGAACGCCGGCACCAGGGCAATTGCCGTTATGCCAGGGGGAGGCCATCGCCGCCGTACCGACGCAGAGGGCGCCCAGGGCAGCCAGCGAAGAAATGATCTTGGTGCTCTTATTCATTTGCGATCCTTCGCCGGCACTGTTGGCCGGCGCGTCTTTGTGAGTTTGAATGTGATCCAGAAAGCGAAGCTCTTGCGCATTCGCTCTCTGGATGACTTTCAATTTAAGGGCGTTGCCTGAGGCGAAAATGAGGAAAATCCTCGGTTTTGCAACCGTTGGCTACGAGAGGTGTCGTTTTGCAAGCACTCAATCAGGGATTGAAAGCTTTCTTCACATCAATGACAACCGCCCTGTAGCCCATGGTTCCCTTGAGCGCCATTTCAAAGACGGGTTCCTGACCGCCGCGCTTAAATTCCGTGAGGATCGGCTCTCCGCCCTCAGCGAGTTTTCTGGAAGCCCAATAAACGACAATCGAATCATGATCAGCCTGATACTCCACAGAGGATGTAATCGCGCTGTAGAGCTCGTGACCGCGTTTTTTGCCGTACTCCCAGATCTGTTCAACCGTGCCTTTCTTCTCGTCAATGCGGTACATCACCGCTCGGCTGTATTTTTCCGCTGCATTCTCGGGCTGCTGAAAAGCGCGGCCGTCACCATTGTCAAACACTGTGAGGACAGTGACTCCGGGTTCACTCAGCTCATCGACTTTCCAGCCGGTATGCTGTGTCCACGTCCAGTCAAATTCACCTTCGCAGCGTCCAATGCGGCAAGTAATGGGCTTGCCGCCGGCATCCACTGGCGTAAGAACCTTACCTTTGAGCTGGTCATTCCATCCGTTAGGCGCCGAGAGAATCCACTTAACCGCCTTGTCTCGCCCGATCTTGATGACAGCAGACTGGTGACGGCTCGAAATAATGATCGAATCGTCGGCTGGATCGTAGTCAACCGAATTGACGTGCGCCCAGTTGCGGCCGGCTCCCGTCCCCGGAATATCACCAAAAGCATTTTTGGCCTCAAGCTTGGCGAGCTGTTCGGCAGAAAGCGTTTCACCCGTTTTGGAGAGGTCAACGTTGAGGCAGACCGCCCCCTGGTCAATAGCCTTTAAAACAATGCTGCGGTTGGGATCCAGAATTTCAAAAAGACGCCACTCGTCAACCACTCGGCCGGAGGCGTCGACTTCAATCACAACGTCTCGCACCGTATGTACGTGCGTGCCGTCCGCACGGCGAAGATCTGCTGAGGAAACGCGCAGGAAATAGTGTCCGTTCGGGCCTTCGGCCATGGCGTGGCTGAAGTCGGCATAGCCCTCCGGCAAACGTCGATTGAAAATTTCACGTCCGAGCAGATCATATTTGGCATAGGTCTGGCCATAGCCAAATGAGAGTGCACCGTCGGCATTCTGGTGAAAGCCCATCATGAGCCCTGCCCGATAAATGCTGCGCGGATCGTAAATCGCTTGCGGCTGCAGGAACCAACGCACCTCTCCCTGCGTATCGAGAATGGCGTTCTGCGGATAAGAATTCCATTCCAGTGCACCGCCTGAAGGATTGTTCCAAACAGCGCGCTTGCCCTTGGGGGAGCTTCCCATCAGGTTGTTGCACAAGTAGAGGCGATCGGCGAATTCTTTCGATGCAGGCTTAATGATTTCCGTTTCGAACGTCTTGACTGGGCGCCCCTTTGTCCACGCAGGATCCAGATAAACGGGCGGCGTCCAGATACGGTAAGTATCTGCCTTTTCCGTGAGTTTTCCGCCCTCGCGCTTCGTCCACGTCACCTCAACCGTATTGAGATACTCCGGATAAAGGCCAAAGACCGGGATGCCGCCATAGGTGCGAAGCGTCGTTGGGCCTACATCGTAGGCAATTTCAACGCCGCCCTTTTTCGGCACGACGCGTACATGAGCCTTGGTGAGCACCACGCCGCCATTTTTGATGACTGCCGTGAGCGGCGCGATGTCGTAGGGATTGCCAATCACCTCGCCCAATTCACCCTGTTGAGGAAAATCTACTTTCAATCCGCTCGGACCGCCTGCGGCGAAAGCCGCGCGCGGGAGCTGTGAAAGAAAAAGTGCTGAACCGGCTAGGCCGCAGAGCGTTCGACGGGAGATCGGGGATGTGGGCATCTTCGACATAAGTTTTCCTTCTTAGCAGCTCATTGAGATTTGCAGCTTTGCGCAGAACGCATGCCGCTCAATCTTTGATTATCACGGCCCAACTTGACCCGAGTCTGAAGACCTCTGCGTTAAAATGGCGCGATTTCCCGGACGAGCCCCATTTCGGTCCTCTCCGACCGCAGCTGCCGTCCGGTTTTCGTGCCTTTTTGAACTTTCAGAAACCTCCTGTCATGGCGCTTAATCCTCTTACCGCTCTCTCTCCGCTCGACGGCCGCTATTCCCGCCAGTGCGATCCCCTGCGCGGGATCTTTTCCGAATACGCCTTCATGAACGCACGCGTACGCGTTGAAGTCGAATGGTTGATTGCACTCTCCGAAGCCGGTTTCGCGGAACTGCCGCATCTCTCCGATCACGGCAAAGCGTTCCTTCGCGGCCTCGCAGAGCATTTTTCGCTTGACGACTGCGCTGCGGTGAAAGAAATCGAAAAGACCACCAATCACGACGTCAAGGCCGTTGAATATTGGATCAAAGGACAGGTTGCTCACGACGAAGAGCTCAAAAACGCCGCTGAATTCGTGCACTTCGCCTGCACGAGTGAAGACATCAACAACACGAGCCATGCTCTGATGCTGATGAAGGGCCGCGAGGCTCTGGTGGCCTTCCTTGAAAAGATCCGCGGCATCATCGCCAACTACGCTCACCAGTGGGCCGAGATCCCGATGCTTTCGCGCACTCACGGTCAAACGGCTTCCCCCACGACCGTCGGCAAGGAATTCGCCAATGTGGCCGTCCGCCTTGCACGCGTCATTGAAGCCATCAAGTCCGTGAAGATCCTCGCCAAGATGAACGGAGCCGTCGGCAACTACAACGCACACCTGATCGCCTATCCGGACTTCGATTGGGAGGCCTTCTCGAAAAAGGTTGTTGAAGAACGTCTGGGTGCAGTGTTCAACACCCATACGATTCAGATCGAGCCGCATGATTACATGGCTGAACTCTTTCAGGAAATCGAGCGCGCCAATACCATCCTCATTGACTTTGACCGCGACGTCTGGGGCTACATCTCCATGCACTTCTTCCGTCAAAAGCTCAAGGAAGGTGAAGTCGGCTCTTCCACGATGCCGCACAAGGTCAACCCGATCGACTTTGAAAATTCCGAAGGCAATCTTGGTCTAGCCAACGCTGTCCTCGGACATCTGGCCGGCAAGCTCCCGATTTCGCGCTGGCAGCGCGATCTCACGGATTCGACCGTGCTGCGTAATCTCGGCGTTGCCTTCGGCTATTCATTTGTCGGGTACAGCGCACTCGAACGCGGTCTCGGCAAGCTTCAAGTCAATGAAGCTCAGATTGCTGCCGACCTCGACGCTGCTTGGGAAGTGCTGGCCGAAGCCGTGCAAACCGTCATGCGCCGTTACGGAGTGCCGCACCCCTACGAGCAGCTCAAGGCGCTCACGCGCGGCAAGGACGGCATTAATCAGGAAACGATCCGTACCTTCATTGCCGGACTCGACATCCCTGCTGACGCCAAGGCTCGTTTGATGGCGCTCACGCCCGCCACCTATATCGGCAAGGCCGTCGAGCTTGCCCGCCGCTGCTGATCTTTCATTGAACAGCCCCTCCGGAAGGAAACTTCCGGAGAAAACAAAAAGGCAGGAACTTCCTTTCAAAGAGGATTCCTGCCTTCTTTTTTGTTCAAACACCCGTTGCGGCCAATGGTGTTTGCTTTGCTCACATAATGACAGCGGATGCCTTCACCAGCGTCCAAACCTGACTGCCGGGATGAAGACCAAGCTCCGTCACGGATTGCCTGAGAATACGCGACACCAGACGCCCCTCGCCATTCGGACACTTCAGTTTCACCAACTGGTAGGCGGGTTCGCTCGGATGCGCTGCAATCTCCTCTACTTCAGCCTGAAGGCGATTGCGAATTGAAATGCTGTCGGGTTTTTCTACGGCAATACTCACGTCTCGAGCCAATATACGCAGACGCACCTGACTGCCCATTGCCAAAGATGCCGTCGGCGTTTCAAATGCCCAGCCCCCCGCATCAATGCAGCAGGTCTTCCATTCGCTGCTTAAAGATGAAACCTTTCCGGACAGCACGACCGAGGCGCCATTTTCCGTTTCAATCGGCATCTTCACATCAGCGAGCACCTCGGCAAGCGGCCCTTCACGCCGAACCTTGCCGTCGGCCATGACAACAAGCTTGTCGGCCAAGCGAGTCATTTCATCGGCCGAATGCGTCACATAGAGCACGGGAATGCCCAATTCATTCTTGAGTTTTTCAATCCACGGAAGAATCTCACGCTTGCGCGCAAAATCCAGCGCTGCCAATGGCTCATCCATCAGCAAGATCTCCGGCCGAAGGCAGAGCGCCCGCGCAATGGCACAGCGCTGACGTTCGCCGCCCGAGAGCTCCGTTACACGGCGGGTCAGCAGATGACCAATCCCGAGGAGTTCAACCGCTTCGGCAAGCCGCTCTTTGCCATCAGGCACTTTCGTTCGCTCAAGGCCAAACGTCAGATTCTTTTCAACTGAAAGATGCGCAAAAAGACTCGCTTCCTGAAAAACGTAGCCAAGGCTGCGCTCGTAAGTCGGCCGAAAAATTTTGCGTTCATCGTCCTGCCAAATTTCACTGCCAATACGCACCAAACCCCGTGCACGCTCCAAACCGGCCACGCAGCGCAGCAGTGTTGTCTTCCCGCACCCTGACGGGCCGAAAAGCACGGTGATGCCCTTTTGCGGAATCCCGATGTCGGCCTCCAGCGTGAAGCCCGTGGATCGCACGAGATGCAGACGTGCTTCGCCGAAATTTTCCTGTGTCATGACGCGCTCTTATTCGCCGCCCCGGCGCTTATTGAGAAGATTCAGACTCATCAGCACAATGAAACTGAAGATCAGCATGCCGCCAGCGAGCACATGTGCCTGTGCATATTCCATGGCTTCAACGTGTGTGTAGATTTCTGTTGAAACGACCTGCGTTTTCCCCGGGATATTGCCGCCGATCATCAGCACGACGCCAAACTCTCCGATGGTGTGGGCAAAAGTCATCAGAATCCCGGTAATGATGCCTGGGCGAGCAAGCGGCATGACAACGTTTATAAACGCATCAAAAGGATGGCAGCGAAGCGTTGCGGCAACTTCCATCGGCCGATCACCGATGCCCTCAAAGGCCGTCACCAAAGGCTGCACCATGAAGGGCATCGAATAAATCACCGACCCGATGACCAGTCCGGGGAAGCTGAAATTAAAGGTTCCCAGCCCGAGCGACTCCGTGAGCATCCCCAAAGGACCGTTAGGACCCAAGGCAACGAGGATGTAAAAGCCCAATACGGATGGCGGAAGTACGAGCGGCAGCGTGACTACCGCATTGACTGCCGGGCACCAGCGGCTCTGACCGCGGGCCAGCCACCAAGAGAGCGGCAGCCCTATGAGCAACAGCACCAAAGTCGTTACGGCCGCAAGCTCAAGCGAGAGCTGCACTGGCGAGAGCGATACGCCTTTGAGGAGTTCCAGAAAGTCTTTAAGCATTGGAGATGAAGCGATTTGAATCGTTTCAGAATATGAAAAACCGGAGAGAAGCCTTAGCAGAATTCTCTCCGGAAAAAGAGCGTCCGTCTCAAGAACGCACTGATCATTGGAGGAGCCGCTTATAAATGGCAGCTCCTCATTGCCCTGCGCAGGGCAAGTGTTTTTTACTTGGCCGTGCCGTAGCCGTAGGCATCACGGATAGCCGTGGCTTCCTTGCTTTCCTTCAGGAACTTCAAAAAGCGCTTGGCGCCTTCGTTGTTTTCACCCTTCTTAAGGAGCACGGCGTCCTGCTTGATTTCACTGTAGAGATCCTGCGGGATGACATAGCCGGAACCCGAAACGAACTTACCGTCCTTGAAGCACTGCGAAAGCGCAATGAAGCCGGCCTCAGCATTGCCGGTCTTCACAAACTGATAGGTCTTGCCGATGTTGTCGCCCAAAACGGTCTTGCCTTCAACCGCTTTTTCCAGGCCGAGGGACTTCAACGTCTGGTAGGCAGCTTCGCCGTAAGGCGCAAGCTTCGGATTCGCAATGGCCACATGCTTGACATTGGCAGAATTGAGCACGGCGGCAACGTCGTTCTTCACCAGGTTGGCATCGGACGACCAGAGCACAAGTTTGCCCACTGCATAGGTAAAGGGGGTGCCGGCGACGCCATGACCTTCAGCAACAGCTTTGGCCGGGGTCTTGGCATCAGCCGCAAGCAGGATGTCAAACGGAGCGCCATTCTTGATCTGAGCATAGAACGCACCCGTAGCGCCAAAGGACAGCACGAGCTTGTCGCCCGTCGCCTTTTCATAAATCGGCTGAAGATCCTTGGCCGGAGCCGTGAAGTTAGCGGCAACAGCCACATGCACTTCTTCAGCAGCGACAGCAAAGGAGCAAACAAGCGCTGCGGCAGCAACGGCGGCGCCGATGATGGACTTCTTCATAATGACAATCTCAAAAGAATGAATTCGGGATCAAAATCGTAAGAACGGCAGACACAAAGTGCTTCCAGAGCTAACTTCGTTAAAATCTTGTATGCCGCTCCGCTATTCGCGAGAAGAATAGCGACTCCAGCCGTTTTCGACAAGTGTTTTTCCGCATTTGAAGCATCATGTCCCTATCCGCGCAAATCCGATCCAACGCACTCGCCGATCCCAAGCTTCTCAGCGACATACTGAGCGAAAAAACGGACCGTCGAATCGACATCCTGCGGCGCATTGCCGATGTAGGCTCCATCTCGGAAGCTGCACGAAGCGCGGGTATGAGCTACAAGTCAGCCTGGCAGGCAGTCGAGACGCTGACTAACTTGGCCGGCACGCCGATTGTTGAGAAAGTGGTGGGCGGAGCAAATGGCGGCGGCACTCAGCTCACCGCAACCGGCCGTCTGATTCTCGACCTTTCCGACGAACTCGCCAGGGCACGTCGTCAAGTGCTCGAAAAGTACAACGCCGCCGACGCAACGGCCCCTGGACTTCTTGCACGCGCTACTGCGAGCTCCCTGCAGACCTCCATGCGCAATCAGTTTCCAGCCCGCATCACGGTCATGAAACTCGGCGCGGCATTGGTACGGCTCATTTTGCGTATTGACGACACGCATCTGCTCAAAGCGTCTGTAACCAAAGAAAGCGCTCAGCTCCTCGGTCTTCGCGAGGGCATGGAAGTGCTTGCGCTCACCAAAGCGACTGGCGTGGAGATTTCCGGCGCTTTCCCCGAAGACCCCAATGCCATTGACGACAACTTAATTGTGGGTGAGGTGATTCGCAGCGAGCGTGCCGGCAAGGGCGGGGAATGCTCCATCCGCCTGCCGTCAGGCATCGTCATCGTTGGCTTTGCGCACGGCAACCATGGGCTGAAGCTTCATGACCGCGCTGTCGCCCATATTCCGCCGTCGTCCATTGTCATCGCAATCGCAGGATGACCCATTGATCGGTCAAACCAAACGGTTTGTTAAGTCCGGCTGAACAACTTTCAGTCAACGCATCAGATATTGATGATTGTCAAATCATTAGCTTCTCCGCTAACATCTGGATGCATATCATTACAACCTAAATTATTGGGCTCAAACCGCCCCTTTTGACCCCGGCTTAGCGACGGCACAACTAAACAACAGTCGCATCAAGCCGTAACAACAAGCAAAGGTCCCGCAAATGGAAAAGAACAGCGTTTGGTATCTCGCCGGCATCTGCCTGATCGGCGTCGTGATCGGCATTATCTTTGTCGGCGTGCTCACGAGCGTCGTGCACTGGGCTGGCACGGAAAAGTTCTGCGGTGAATTCTGCCATTCGATGGACGTCACCTATGCCGCCTATAAGAAGGGCGATCACTTCCGTACGCCTTCGGGTGTGACGGCTGGCTGCTCTGACTGCCACCTGAAGAATGAATCCAATCATTTTGCCGGTCCGATCGACTACACGGCTCTCCTGATCGACAAGGCCATCGCCGGCTCGAAGTCGCTCTTCGGCGAAATCCGCGGCACGATGAGCACCCCGGAAAAGCAGATCGAAAAGCGTCCTGAAATGGCCACTGCCGTCCATCAGCAGATGATTGACCGCAACTTCTCCGCCTGCCGCGGCTGCCATGACGTTGAACGCATGTATGACCCCAAGAAGCCGCTCATCGGCGCCATCCACAAGGGCATGGGGCCCAATGCTGAAAAGAAGGTTGACTGCCTCGCCTGCCACCCGACCGCTGGCCACAACTACGGCTACGTGATCCCGTTCAAGGCTGCCGCCAACTAATCTGACGCAGCTCCAAAGCGCAACAAAAATCCCGGTTCTCCATGAGGCCGGGATTTTTTGTTGCCTTCATTCGATCATGTCTCGTTGCATGCCTAACCGTCCGAGCGCCTGCGGTTTCTTTAGAATTCTTCGAAATGTTTGAATCCACTTCAGCCCGCCGGGCAGTTTGACCGGCCGGCGCTTTGACTTGAAGGAACTTCATGTCTCAGACCATTCATCGCAGCGACTATCGCGCGCCCTCACATTTGCTCGAAGACATTCAGCTTGAATTTGATCTCAATGCTGAAGAAACACTCGTTACGAGCACCTTTACCGCTCGTCCTAACCCTGAAAGCAAAGACGCTTCTGGCGAACTGCATTTGAACGGGGAATCCTTGACGCTCAAATCCGTCGAAGTCGACGGTCAGCTGCTTGGTGACGAACAGTTCAAAGTGGACGCCCACGGTCTCATCATTCCGGGCATCAACGGCAAGAAAACCGTGAAGATCATCAACACGATGAGCCCGAGAGCAAATACCGAACTTTCCGGCATCTATGCTTCCGGCCGCTGCCTGATGAGCCAGTGCGAATCTCAGGGCTTTCGCCGCATCACCTATTTCCTCGATCGGCCGGATGTACTTGCCCGCTACACGACAATCATCCGCGGGTCGACGGAAGATTTCCCCGTTATGCTGTCAAACGGCAATCTGACCGAAGACCGCATACTCGAAGACGGCCGCCGCGAAGTGGTCTATGTTGATCCATTTCTCAAGCCCTCCTATCTTTTTGCATTGGTAGCGGGCCATCTCGTCTCCCGTGCCGACAAATTCCAATTGAAGGACGGCCGAGTCGTCGACCTCTCTGTTTGGGTTGAGTCGCAGGATCTCGACAAGACTGAGCACACGCTCGAAAGCCTGAAACGCGCCATCCGCTGGGATGAAGAGCGCTGGGGGCTGGAGCTCGACCTGAACGACTTCAAGATCGTTGCGACGAACGATTTCAATTTCGGGGCCATGGAAAATAAGGGCCTGAACATCTTCAATTCTCGCTGCGCGCTTGCCAACCCAACCGTGGCAACCGATGCGGATTATCTGCGCATTGAAGGTGTCGTCGGTCACGAATACTTCCACAACTGGACGGGCGACCGTGTAACTCTGCGCGATTGGTTCCAGCTCACTTTGAAAGAAGGGCTGACGGTGTTTCGTGATCAGGAGTTTTCCGCCGATATGCTCGGCTCACCGTCCGCGCGTGCCGTACAGCGTATCCATGACGTAGCCTTCCTGCGCGCAGCGCAGTTTCAGGAAGACGCCGGTCCCATGGCACATCCCATTCGTCCGGAAAGCTACCAAAGCATCAATAACTTTTACACCACTACCGTTTACGAAAAGGGTGCAGAAGTTATCCGCATGCTTCAAACACTCCTCGGCCGCGAGGTATTCCGCCAGGGCTTTGACGAGTACATTCGCACGAACGACGGACATGCCGTCACCTGCGAAGCCTTTTTGGAAGCCATGAGCAAAGCCTCGGGCCGTGATCTGTCGCAGTTCCGCCGTTGGTATTCGCAGGCCGGTACGCCCCGCGTCGTCGTGCGCAGCCGCTGGGATGAAGAAAATCATCGCCTTACGCTCCTCGTAGATCAATCCACGCCGGCCACCCCCGGTCAGCCGACCAAGCTCCCGCTTTTGATTCCGTTCCCTGTAGCATTTTTGTCGCCCTCTGGCGAAGAGATGCCTGTGCAACTTGCTTGCGAGGATGAAGCGCCGCTCCCCGGCACTCGCATGTTTGAACTGACGCAGGAACATACCGAGCTCGTATTCGGCGGCCTTGCGGTCAAACCCGCCGTATCCCTCAACCGAGGCTTCGCGGCGCCGGTAATCCTTGATCAGGGACTTTCTGACGAAGAGCTTGCTTTCCTTGCGCGTCATGAAACGGATCCCTTTAATCGCTGGGATGCGATGAATCGGCTGCTCATCAACGCCGTGCACACCCAAACCCGCGCCAAACTTCTGCGCACACCCGAAGAAGTGTCGCCGCTCGTAATTACGGCCGCCCTTGAGGTTTTGAAGAACCCGGACCTCTCGCCCGCCTTTAAAGCCGCTGCGCTCTCACTGCCTTCGGAAAAGCTTGTCGCCGAAGAGGATCCGCTCATTGATCCGCAAGCCATTCATGCCGGCTGGGTTGCCGTCCAGCAAGCCATCGGCGAAAAGAACGTTTCCGCATTTCTTGAGGCCGCTCACGACAATGAAGTAACCGGCCCCTATGAACCCACGCCTGAGAAGGCCGGCATGCGCTCACTGAGGAATCTCTGCCTCGCCTACGCTCATGCCGCCGGGAATCCGCGGGCTGCGATCATGCTCAAGGACCAGTACCAAACCGCCAACAACCTGACCGACAAGCTGGCTGCTCTCCAAACCATGGTGAATTCCCAGACGCCGGCCAAGTCCGACATGGAGGTTGATGCGCTCAAGCGCTGGTATAACGAGCCGCTGCTCATCAACAAGTGGCTCACCATTCAGGCCACCGCTACCTCGTTCCCGGGCGAACCGCTCGTCCTGGAGCGCGTGAAGGAACTGACGAACTGCGAGTTCTTCTCGATCAAGAATCCCAATAACGTCTATGCACTCCTGTGCGCCTTTTTCCAACAGAATCCGGCTGAATTCCATCTGGCTGACGGCTCGGGTTATGAATTTTGGAAAGACATGGTTCTCAAGCTCGATCCGATCAACGCTCAAGTCGCTGCCCGCGTCGCCCGCTCGCTCGACAACTGGCGGCGCTATACGCCGGCCCTTGCCGAGAAGATGCACGATGCCCTTGAAGCCGTCTACGCCAAGAAGTCTGAGCTCTCGCCTAATGTGGCCGAGATTATCGAAAAGGCGCTGAAGAATCCCCTCTGATATAAAAGGATCCCTCCAAAGTGACTCCGCTTTCTCTTCAAGAATATCTCTCCCGTGAAATCGGTTATGACGCCGAACGCATGGACGGTACGCCCGATCCGGCACTCGCTCGTCTGATCACCGGCATCTCCGAAGCCTGCAAGGAAATCAGCGCCAAAGTTCGCGAAGGCGCTCTCGCCGGCGTACTCGGTCTTGCCGGCAGTGAAAATGTTCAGGGTGAAGACCAAAAGAAACTCGACATCATCTCCAACGACATTTTTGTGGAGGCTGTCTCTCGTACCGGAAGCGTCTGCGGCATGGTAAGCGAGGAAGTGCCAGAACCCATCGCTGTTCGTGACGATCTTCCGCTCGGTCCTTATCTTGCCTGCTTTGACCCGCTCGACGGTTCGAGCAACATCGACATCAACGTCTCCATTGGCTCGATTTTTGCCATTCTTCCGGCACGTGAAATCAAGCGTACGCCTGAAGCGGCTGATTTTCTGCAGCCGGGTACAGCGCTTGTGGCTGCCGGCTACTGCATGTACGGTCCGCAGACGATCCTCGTTCTCACCATTGGACGCGGCGTCGTGATGTTTACCCTTGACGATGAGACGGGTACATTCCGTCAGACTGCTGCCGACGTAACAGTCCCTCGCGAAGCTGCCGAATTTGCCATCAACATGTCAAATCAGCGCTTCTGGGAGAAGCCCGTTCAGCGCTACATCAGCGAACTTCTGGCCGGCAAGGACGGCCCCCGCGGCAAGAACTTCAACATGCGCTGGATTGCCGCGATGGTGGCTGAAGTGCACCGCATTCTGATGCGCGGCGGCATCTTCATGTACCCGCGAGATTCCCGCAATCCCGAACGCGCGGGCAAACTTCGCCTGCTTTATGAAGCCAACCCCATGTCGATGATCATGGAGCAAGCCGGAGCCGCCGCTACGAATGGTCATGTGGCTATCCGTACGATTAAGCCGACCTCTATCCATGAACGTGTTGCGGTTTTCCTCGGTGCCGCCGAGGAAGTTGAGCGCGCTACCGCATACCACGAGGATTGATCTGCTGGCTTTCTGAGCGCAGACATCACCAAAAAAGCTCCGAAGGTCTACACCGTTCGGAGCTTTTTTGTTTTGAAAGCGTTTCCGAGTTTAGAAGAGCTGCCCAAAAAGCTCCTTTGTCTTTTTCTCATCCTTCACTTCGCCCGGCGCGGCAGGAAGTACGTTTGAGACCTTTTTTTCAATTTCCAAAAGGCGCTTACTCACTGCGGACTGAGCAGCATCCTGCTCGGCCTTGATTTGATCGCGCAGCACTGCTGCAGCACGGTCGTGCTGATCGCTTTTTTCTCGAATCAGCTTTGCCGTTGCCTCTTGCTGCTGCGTGACAAGTGCCTCCATGCGGGCAAAACCCTCACGGACTTCTCGAGCAAGCTCATTGACACGGTTTTTATCGGCTTCTGCCGCTTCCGCTCGTGCATTGCGCGCTTCTTTGTGAGCCTGTCGAAGTTCAACCACGACGCTTGCCTGCTGCCAAAGATTGTAGAAAGCCTGAAGCACGACAACGATTCCGAATGCTGCCGCAACTATCACACCCAGAGGCGCTTGAATTTCTTTGTAGACCAGATTGACCGTCATGTCTTGCGAGAGTGCAGACCAATTGATCACGAGGAACACGGCCAGCAAAACGAGGACAAGGAGCATGCAGAGCGTGCGGAGCTTCACTTTATTTCTCCACTATGGGGAAGGAAATCAACCTTCTTATAATACCGCGTGGCCGCCGACGGCCGCTTTGGAGCAACGTGTCATCCTTTAAGAAGATGCCGCCGAAGACTCCCCAAAAGCTTTCATTCTTTGAGTTAGTAGTCATGAAGTTCGATCCTCGCTTCCCGCGTCTGCACATCGTCGACCACCCCTTGGTCCAGCACAAACTCTCCCTGATGCGTGACAAGCGCACGAGCACTCGCGACTTCCGCGAACTTCTTACTGAACTGGCTATTTTGATGGGTTATGAGCTCACTCGCGATTTCCCGGTTGCCCTTGAAGACATTGAAACGCCGGTAGCCAAATGCAAGTCGCCCATGCTTTCAGGCAAAAAGTGCGTGATTGTTCCGGTACTTCGCGCGGGTTTAGGCATGTCTGACGGTCTTCTCACACTGATGCCTTCGGCCCGTGTCGGTCACATCGGTCTTTATCGTGATGAGAATCACCGTCCGGTCGAGTACATGGTGAAGCTTCCGGATCTTGACGGCCGCACCTTCATCGTCGTCGATCCGATGGTAGCTACGGGCTATTCGGGCGCGCACGCCGTTGATGTACTTAAGAAACGCGGTGTCCCCGGTGACTCTATTCGCTTCATGGCACTCGTAGCTGCCCCCGAAGGCGTTGAAGTTTTCTCGAAACTTCACCCCGATGTTGATCTCTACGTAGCCTCTCTTGACGACCACCTGAACGAAAATGCTTATATCGTTCCAGGACTTGGTGACGCCGGCGACCGCATTTTCGGCACGAAGTAATTCGGCAGCAAACTCTCGCAGCGCCGTTACTCAGCAAAGAGCCCTCCGACAATGTTCGAGGGCTCTTTTTATATTCGAAGACGAAGCACTTACTGCTTTATCTTTCTTCTGTTTACATAAAATTGTTTGTCATTAAAGTATCTTCAATGCGTCTCGAAAGGGGACTGAGTATTGCAATATGAAAACAGTATTTTTTGAACATGGAAAATAGGGGTAATCCCTTTAATCGAGAAATATTCATGTCTAATAGCAAGATTAATATACGTATATATGCGTAATAATGATGGTACAAATGGGTTGTGGCCGATTTACTCGATTTTTTATGTTGATATAAATCAAGTAACAATCGTCACAATGGATTCATCATTCGCACGAAGCAAAAAATATTTATCAGGTGTTTCCGAAGCGTCAGCTTCGCCGCCTCCATTTCTCGATCTTAGGACAGTCAATCATGACGACCCCTGATTCCATCAAGTATGCGCATACGCCTTCGGCCACAGACAATGTCTGGGGTGTCGGCCTCAAAGACGCCAAGCGTCAGAGCAAGTGCACCGCCCGTCTCGACGTGGCACAGTCCGTCACCGGTCTGATCCTCGGCATCTTCCTTTTCTGCCACATGGGCTTTACCGGCTCCGTGAATTTCGGCAAGGACCTCTTCGCCAACCTGATCGCCACCTCCGGCGGCGTTTGGCTTGACGGTGCCGACCACGCCTGGATGCACGTCCTCTTTGTGGGCTTCATCTTCTTGTGCGTGATCATTCATATGTTCTGCGCACTTCGCCGCTTCCCGACTTCCTACAAGAAGCTCCACGATCTGCACTCGCACGTCAAGCTTGTCCACCATGAAGACACGACCCTCTGGTACGTTCAGCTGATCACGGCCTTCGCACTCTTCTTCCTCGTGTTCCCGCATCTGATGACGATGCTCACGAACCCGCATGGCTTTGACCCGAACCTCATCGGTGTCCATACCTACCACAACGGTCTCCTCTATACGTTCATCTTCCTCGTGTGCACGGAACTCCACGGCATGATTGGTCTCTATCGCCTTGCCGTTAAGTGGGACATCTTCGCAAAGAACCCCGACAGCAAGATCATGGACCAGCGCGCTGCCACGGACCGCACGGGTCTTCGCAAGGGCATGCTCATCGTTGCCCTGCTGATGATCGTCGGCGGTTCCATCACGATGTGGACGAACTATTCCATCGGCGCAGACCAAGTTGCCAAGAACGCCGAAGCAGAACGTTATGTCGTTCCTGCTGAAGCCAACTGGTACGCTCCCGCGAAGTAACACCTAACGTCGTTCTCCTTCCCCCGAAGTTCTGCTTCGGGTGGCGGCGATGTAAAAAGCTCCTGCAGTTCATGAACTGCGGGAGCTTTCCTTTTGTGCTTCCGGCAACGTCGAAGTCAACGTTCTTCAAGCGAGCACAGTCTTTGAAAACCCACGGATGATGAATAGTTTCGGCGCATAAGTTCAATACAACTGAGAACTTCAACTACTGCGCGCTCGAGCGGCACGAAACTCAAGCAAAACGATAAGCATTCGGCCGATATGCGCTGCGCCTTCTGAAAACAACTTCCGACAGCAGATTTCAAGATAAAGCAAGGCCGCATTCCAGAAAAAGAATGCGGCCTTGCGGTATGGATCTTATTTAGCCGTCGGCAAGGTGACTGAGCCCGTCAAAGCCAGCAGCCGGAAATGCCTTAACCCGGAAGTTCCGCTGCCGCTGCAGAGAGCCACTTTTGAGCACGGGGAGACACAAGCGGCATCAGCTTATTCCGCCGCTCTGCATTAAATGCATTGAGCAGTTCTACGCCTTCGCCAAAAGGCTCTTTGAACATTCGCACATCAATAGGCAGCATCGTCAGCGCACGGAACTTAAGAAATTCTCCAAATTCCGTGGTCTGTTCCTGTTCGCAAACCATCAGGTTTTCAACACGGATGCCCCATCGTCCCGGTCGATACACGCCAGGTTCATCCGAGAGGACATTCCCTGGTTGGATGGCTACGGGCTGAGCGCGAGGCGAAATCGTCACCGGTCCTTCATGAACATTGAGAACGTAACCGACACCGTGACCAGTTCCATGGCCGAAATCCAAGCCGTGCGCCCAAAGATCAATGCGTGCAGCAGCATCGATTTGCGCCCCAGTAGCCCCAGCAGGGAACTTTAAATGGAGCAAGCGCAGCATCGCACGCGTAACAATTGCTGCATCGCGGCGCATCGCAGTCGACGGATTGCCAATCGGCGTCATGCGGGTAATGTCGGTCGTGCCGCATTCATACTGCCCGCCGGAATCGATGAGCAGCAGCCCATTGGGCTCGAGCACCGCACCTCCTTGCATCGGGGGCGTGTAGTGAGGCAGCGCTGCATTGGGGCCATAAGCCGCTATGGTCGTGAAACTCTCTTCAAAAAATTCGGGATCTTTCGCGCGCCAAGCATGCAGCATCTGCGCCGCATCAGATTCGGTCAAAACCTCGCCTGCCGCAAGACGTTCATCCAGTTCGGCATAAAACTCCGCCAGCGCAACAGCATCCTTGAGATGCGCCTCCTCGATGGCCCGAATCTCTTCGGCCGACTTCACGCATTTGAGCATCATGGCGGGCGACGCAGAGCGCACCTGTGACTCGGGCGGCACAAGCGCTGCAAGCAAGCTGTTGGTGTGGTCAGGATCGAGCATCACCTGTCCGCGGAGCGCAGCCGCCGCAAGCGCTTCGTGGAGCGTAGAGGGCGATACGGCCGCAATGCCCGCATCGGCGATCGCCCGCGCAGCTTCTGCTGAAAGTCTTTCGGCGTCAACGAAAAGCTCTGCGCTGTCCCGTTCGACAAGCAAATAAGCCAGGAATACCGGATTACACGGTACGTCACTGCCGCGCAGGTTCGTCATCCAGGCGACATCATCAAGCGCAGAAAAAAGCACGCTTTGCGCACCCTTGTCTGCCATCATGCTGCGAACGGCCTCAAGCTTCTCGGCAATACTTCTGCCGGGACGCTTCATGAGTCGGATAGGACTCATGCTAAGCGGAGGGCGATCGGGCCAGATGTCGCCCAACGGAAGCGAGCGCTCACCTGCAAGTGCATCCGCCTCAAAGCCTAAATCCTCCAAAAGCGATCTGAGCTTTTCGGACAAATTCAAACTCACGAGCTCCGGGTCATAACCCACGATCGAACCTTGCGGCAGGTTTTCTTCGCACCACGCCGTAACGTGATCGAGAAAAGACCCAGTCAGCCGATTCAAGGCAATTTCCGCCGGCAACTGCTTTTGAGCCTGTTCCCAATAACGGCTGTCAGCAATCAATGCAGCATCCTCGGCCGATACGAGCAGCATGCCGGCACTTCCGGTGAAGCCAGAGAGTGCGGCACGCAGCGACCAATGGGCCGGAACATATTCACTCAGATGCGGATCAGCAGTGGGAATAATCACTGCGTCAATGCCCAGATTTTCCATGGCAGCCCGAAGCTTTGCCAAACGATCAAGTGCCTGCATGAATAGCATCCTTTAAAAGAGCTTTCGAACGATCACCGTCACAGGGAACCCCACGTGCTTTTCGCTCTCAGTGTCAGCCCCAATGCTGAGTGTGATCACTCGCCAGCCTGCATCACGCATTTCACTGAGTGTCGTTGTAACACCCAGATCATCGCAGACGAGGGGCGTCTCACTCATGCGTGAGAGCACTGTCACCGGACGATCGGTTGTACAAGTAGTTTCGGAATGGTGAGGCGCGTCAAGCAGCGGGTCTCTTGTTTGCGTCGAAGATGACCCGGAATGGCCGGAGCGGCTGCCGCTGCCCGTATTCGGAGCAACAGCGCAGCCCGCAAGCACCAGTGCGGACAAAAGAACCGCGGCAAGCGCCAGTCGACGCTTGCAAGAGGGAACTGTGAAATACATCGAGAGACTGCTTCTTGATGATAGAAATGGTCTCTCGATTCTAGCTTCGCAGCGGACTGCGCTCATGCTTTAGTTAAACATGCTTACTCGTCTGAGCCGGGCGATTCACCGCCATCGTTGCCCTCAGGCTTGCGGCCGCCGCTCTTTTTGCGGAATTTTTGATATTTCCCGAATTTCTTCTGACCGTAATTTTTGGGGCCGCCAGCGAAGCCCCCCTTGCGGTTATTGAATTTCCCCTTTCGATTTCGCTGACTGCCGTCTTCACTGCCGAAAACAGTATGCAGCCCCGTACGATCAGCCGATTCAGGCATCATCTGCGCAAATGAAAGCGTTGTGGGACGATCTTCTGCGCCGTAGGTTGAAGTCGTCTGCCATGGCATGGCCTGCGTCTTGCGCTCACTTTTCATCCGATAGTGGATGGAATTGCCGAAGTTGTCGTCATCGATATCCTCACGCGGCACACGAGACGCTTGAGGTTTGCGCGGCATCCGCGGGCCTTCGTTGTCGGCTCGATTAAAGCGATCCGTCTCTCCAGCACCCGCATCTCCAGCTTCGCGGAATTTCTGCGTCTTTTTCTTGAAAGGCTTCTTGAACTTCTTATTCGGCCAAGACTTCTTGCGCTTTTCCTGACGCGGAGCATCAGCTTGAAAGCCGCCGACCCCTTCTGCAGCATCCCCAGAACGCTGAGTAAAGAACTCTTCGGCCTCACCGTCGATCTTCTCGGGCGGAATGTTGGTCGACGCATCACTCTCACTGCGCTCACCCATTGCCGGAATCTGCCCCTCACGCGACTCAGCTTCGCGAGCTTCACGAGCCTCACGAGCTTCGCGACGCTTCATCATTGCTGAACGCAGGCCGCGGCCCTTGCGGAATTCCTTCCGAGGCTTTTGCTGCTTTTGTTCATTCGGGCGATCATCACCCTGCAGAACGGCTGATGACAGAGCAACCTCCTCTTTGGGCATCCCCTCAGGATTTACAGGCTCCGTTATGCCATCGGCAACCGGAGGCGTTGTCATTGGGAGCAGCAGCAAATCACGGTTTTCTTCTGCAAGCAAAACGGGCGGTTGTTCACCTCCCATCTGCTTTCTTTTCTTGAAAGTTTTTTGCAACCCCTGCTTTTTAGATTTCTTAAATTTGCTGCCTTCTTTAGTGCGTGCCAGACCGTTTTGCGTGTTTTTCTTTGAGTAAGCACCCGCCTTCTTTTTCTTCCCTGGCTGAGCGACGGAGAGAATGCCTTCAATCTCATTCAAGGGTTGATCGGCACGTTGTTTTTGACGGCGAATGGTGCCGCGCTTGCCGACCATCTGATGGGTCATGCGGCCGCCGGATTTCATTTCACGCCGCATGCGGGCCTGCGCAGCACGAAGCTCTACTGTATTGGAGGAAAGCGGCTCAGTAATGGTTACTGCCGGGCCTTCAACAGCATGCGGTACATAACCCGCACGGATTGTGAGAGTACGGCGATGCGGAGCTTCACTATCGTCATCGATTTGCGCCTCGTAGTCGCCGTCATCTTCCTCATCATCGAAAGATTCGTCCTCATCCGTCTCATCGCCGAGATCCTCGGCTTCGTCCGTACCGTCTTCTGCTCCGTAGGCCTCTTCAATCCATGAAAAGTCCTCATCTGTGTTATCAGCCTTCGAAACAGGCTCGACTTCTTCATGATCTTCCTGCGCGAAGAGGTCATCCTCTTCTCCCACCTCTTGCGCCGTTTCTTTTTCAAAAGCATCTTCCGCTTTCTCGGCTGCAGAAAGCGTTTCCGGCATGTCGGCCGGCAGGTCTCCCGTCACAACAATAGAGGATGCCGGCAGCGCTTGAGCCGCCAATGCCGTCTCTGCGGGCGTTTCTTCAATGACCGGCTCTGCCGTTTTCTGAGCCTCTGCCGGCGTTTCAACAGGCGTCGACTTTCGCGCCTTCCGGCGAACGGGCTTCTTTTGAGGTTTCTTTTCAATGAGTTCTTCCGTATCAGCGGCACTAGACCCTGCGGATATGGAAACCGGCACGGCTTGCGGCAGCGCCTCGGTGACGGCCGCCGAGGGCGCGCTGCATTGAATCGCTTCAGGACAGCCCGGGATCACCGTTGTCGGCAGCCGATCCCTCAATGCAGTCCAGCAGGCGCGTTCGCGAAGCTGTTGGTTTTCACCGTTGTCAAGGTACTGCACATCTTCGTCCGCGAGCTTGGCACCCGTTTCATTGAGGAGTCCCCAGTTTTCGCTCCCCACGTCGTTGCGCAGCTGCACAAAATCTTCAATCTGCGAAGCGAGAAAAATGGTTGACACGCGGCCAAAACGCGGTCGTTCCGGTGAGGGCGGGAATGCGGCTTTGGCTGCACATTCTTCATATCTGGCAGCACTGGTCGGCAGATCACCGAAGATTACATGATCAAAAAAACCGTCCGGGAAAAGCTTGGCCAGGACCTCCGTGGCCGCGATGACTTTAGGGTTCCCATTCGTCCAATACTGTTCGGCATCCGCGGGCGTATAAATTTCAAAAACGCCGGGCGCCATCCATTTTTCTTCTAGAAAAACTTCCGCAAACTCAGTCGCTCGCTTTCGACCTGCAATGACCAGAATGCGTTCGCCGTCAGGCACCGCCTTGATCAGCTTCATGATTTCTGCCAGACGTCCGCGTCGTTTCACCAGACGGAACGCTTCAAGAATATCCGGTTCACGCCACCGTCCGAGAAGCCGCACAACATTGGTGGATGGGAAGAGCGCACGTACGAGACGTTCGGTATCCGTACTGCGGCTTCCCATGGTGAAAATGATGCCGCAGCGCGCGGTCTTGCTCATTTCCGTTGCAGCATCTACCAACCGGCGCCATAACGCAGGCTTCGCAGCAAATTCGTCCACTCGATAAACGGCTGCCGTTTTCAGCGCTGAGAGCTTTAAGCCGCTGCGTTCGAATTCAGCTTCCAAATAGTCCAGCGGGCCGGCTGCAAAATCGATGCCAGTTTCAATTTCGCGCATGCGCGGAACATTTCGCCCAATGCTGACACCCGCCGCCTTAAGCCCAGAACCATGCGTGAGCCGCTCAAAAAGCGCTGCAGCAACAATCGCATCTTCCGGATGATTCGTTATGAGAAGTCCTTCGGGCAGGCGGCCAGTCTCCAACGAACGGCGAGAAGCCAGCGCTTTCGCAGCAAAGCCAATGACCAGCGCAGTGAGTTTGCCCGCACCGTCATGCCCGGAAACGAGCGTTCGCTCACCGGCAAGGAAGCGCCGAATAATTTCGCATTGATCGACCGTAAGATCAGCAAGGCCGGCGGCCTCAAGATTCTTTTGCAGTTGTTCGGGGAGAATGTCTAAAGTCATAGACGTATTTTGAGCATAGGAACCTGCCCGCACAGAGCGTTGCCTTCTTGGCAACTGGACTTCAGGAGGCGCGGCTCAACGCGCTGAACCTCTTGCGAACAGAAAGGAGGCTCCGAAGTGCTCTGAACGGGCAGCTTGCAAAAACGCTGGCGGAGACCGCTCGCGGCTTCACATATAGTGTTTGAGTCTTTTTGATGGCGCCGCGGCGCAAGAGCGCGAGCAGATCATCCGTTCTCGTCACATGCTGCCTTAAGGAGCGAGCGACCTGATTTCAATGTCTAAACAGATGACCGCAGACTCGGGAATCGTCGCGGCTGACGGACTCAGAAGCCCGCCTCAATTTGGAATGTCCAACAGCCGAGCGAACTCGATGCGGATGGAGTGCGGCTGTTCTTTGCGGCTTCAATACCGCGTTCCTCATTTTAATGGCGGCGGCCGCGTGCGCAAGAGTTTATATGCGCTTCGTCTTCAGCCGTTATGATTTCATCCGTATGAAATGCCCGCTGAAGACCATTCGAAGACAGTCCGGCAATCCTCTCCAAACCTAATTTCGTAAGGAATACCATCATGGCACTCGAAAAACTCATTATTGAAGACATTGTCGAAGGCACTGGCCCCGGCGTTGCCGCCGGTGACCGCATCTCCGTGCACTATACGGGTAAATTCGAGGACGGCACCGTTTTTGATTCCAGCGTGGAACGCGGTGAACCCATCGATTTCACCTGCGGCGTCGGCATGGTTATCCCGGGCTGGGATCAGGGCCTCATCGGCCTCAAGAAGGGCGGCAAACGCCGCCTTTCAATCCCCTATGCCCTGGCCTACGGCGAGGCCGGCTATCCAGGCGCCATTCCGCCTAAGGCTGATCTCTACTTTGATGTGGAGCTTGTCGGCATCAACTGATCTGCGTGTTCTCGCTGATCCTAAGGCCGCCGAAACTTCGGCGGCCTTTGTTTGGTTTGGATATCGCTTTGGAAGCCGAAGCGGTTTTCAGAGTCCCAGAATCGGCGCCTTGGCTCCGAATCGAGCCAGCAATTCACCTGATTCGCACACGGGCAGACCCATGATTGCGGAATAACTGCCTGAAATGCGGCAAATGAAAAGTCCTGCTGCACCTTGAATGCCGTAGCCGCCTGCTTTGTCATACGGTTCAGCCGTAGCCGCATAGGCCGCAATTTCAGCATCAGTAAGCTCACGCATTTCAACGGTTGACGTCACCACCACCGAATCCCATTCGGCGCGGTTAATCCCCACCGCCACAGCGGTACGCACTTCGTGCGTGCGTCCCGACATGCTTCGCAAAAAAGCTTCCGCCTCCGCACGATCGCGAGGCTTTCCGAGAACCCGGCCGTCAAGGCTCACTACTGTATCAGCCGCCAAAACCGGACGGTCCTCTCTGGCATCGGGCAGTTCATTGCGTGCGCAAAGCCCGTCCATAAGCTTTACAACGGCAGTGCGCAGGACATAGTCCTCAGGCGTTTCTCCCGGCTTTTCCTCTTCATCGCCGGCAAACCAACCGCGAGGCGCCTTCGGGTCAGCGAGCACAACGGGTTCCCAGCCGAGATTGGAGAGAATTTCGCGGCGGCGCGGACTTTTGCTGGCCAAATAGATGAGCGTATCCATCTCTCTTCCTCAGGCGCGGTGGTAAGGGTGCCCGGCTTCAATGGACCAGACGCGGTAGAGCTGCTCGGCAAGAAGCACGCGCGCAAGTGCATGGGGCAGCGTCATTGCCGAGAGACGAACCGTCGCTCGCGCAGCAGCCTTCACCTCGGGGGCAAGACCGTCCGGCCCGCCGATGACGAAAACCACACGATCGCCTTCGCCGCCCCACGCATGCATTTGCCGCGCAAGATCGACCGTTGTCAGATCCTTGCCGTGCTCATCGAGCACCACTACAAAATCACCGGGTTCGATCGCAGCAAGAAGGCGCTCAGCCTCAAGCTGCATCAGCTTCGCTGGCGTTTGTCCGGCGCGGTGCTCCGTGCGAATTTCCTTCAGATCCACACTCCAGCTGCGAGGAAATCGAGCAAGGTACCCCCGCACGGCTTCCTGCGCCCAATCGGCAATGTGCTGACCAACGGCAAGAATGCGCACTCGCATTATTCGGCGCTCTGCTCAGGCTTATGCGCACGATGCGGCATCAGATGCGGAGCGCATTCCGTCTGAGCCTTGAGGAAAAGCTCCTTGCCGCCCCAGATTTCTTCAAGGTTGTAATAGTCGCGAACATTGGGCTGCAGCACGTGGCAAACAACCTGACCGCAGTCAACCAGCACCCATTCGCCCGTGTCGTCACCCTCCATGCCAATCACGCTGCCGCCGGCTTCCTTGACAGCATGCGAAACGGCATACGCGAGGGCCCGAGTCTGACGGCCGGAAGTGCCCGAGGCGATCACGACACATTCAAACTGATCTGTAAGTTCTTCCGTATTGAAGACCTTGATGTCGCGCGCCTTGACGTCTTCAAGAGCATTGATGATGGTTTGAGTAAGCGTTTCGAGTTCCATTGATTTCTCTTTTAAGCTGAATTCCTTCTGCCTCCAAAGGCAGTCGGGTAAATAAATTTTCTTTAATCGTGCGCACCGTAAAGTCCGCGGCCGCGCATATAGGCAGCCACTTCAAGCGGCAGCCATCCGTCCACGCATTTCATGGCGGCAGCAAAAGGCAACTTCCGTATCAGGCGCCGCACTTCGGTGGCACTGGCCTCGTGCGGGGCCATTTCGAACTGTGCAATGTGTCCAAAAGTCGTGGTCGTCAGCAATTCAGGCGCCGTCCACCGATCTGCGCTCCAGGCTTCGACCTCTGCAGACGCTGAAAGCGGTGCGCCGGCGCGCCGGCAAATACCGAGCGAAGCATAGTCAAGAAGACTGCGCCAGTGTTTCCAGGTGTGAAGGTTTGTCCATTGATCACCCCCCAGAATAAGAACCAGCGGAATCGCAAAGCCCAACCGTCGACGCAATGCCATCAGCGTATCAATCGTATAGGTGGGACCAAGCCTCATGAGCTCAATTGTCTCAATCCCAATGCCTGCATCTCGGTCTGTTCCGACAGCGAGCTGGAGCATTTCCAAGCGCTCTTGTGCCGGCGTGACTAAATCCTTCTGCCATGGCGCTCCTGCCGGCAGCAAATCCACCCGCACCAGACCCAGTGCCCTGCGCGCTGCGCGTGCAAGTTCCAGATGACCGCAGTGCACCGGATCAAATGTGCCGCCAAGCAGGCCGATACCGCGAGGAATCATGATGGATTCTTCACAAGCGAAGCAAAACCGCGAACGGCCCGACCATTCTGAAATTCCACGCCAAGCCAATCGAGCTCCAGCTCCTGCAGTCCGCGGGCATTTTTGAGAAAGCGCTGGCTAAACCAGAACTGCCAGCCGAACCCATCGTTATAAGACGGAATGCCGACAGCCTCTGCCGATTGTTTAGGCGTCATGTCAAGACCGACGCGACCGAGGCGTACAGGGAGGTCAGTACCCACCAGTTTTCCGCAGTGAGCTGGAATTTGCTCGGGTGTTACGCGTTCAAGCTGAGCCTCTGTAACGGTTTTCAGATCCGACGAAATGAGCCAGAGCAATATGGGTTTGCCGCTCTCCGTTCCCTCAAAACACGCATAGTCGCGCTCAAAAAGACCGGTTCCTTCCCGCAGACGGGCTGCACCCCAACGAAGCGCAGCCGTTTCGAGTTCGGCTTCGCCCAGCTGCAGCCGCTCGCGCCCTATCTGCACATAGGCTGCGGGCGGCTGAGCCAAAGTCGCCGGCGCATTCAGTGCCGTCGACGGATAACCAAAGGGAGCAGCATGCGCGCCATGACCCCCAAGAGAACCGGCAGAAGCGCCGGACACGGGCAGAACAAAAGAGAGCGCAGCAAGCGCAAAGAAGCGGAACGTTCCTGATTTTGTCATAAGGTCCAGAAATAGCATTCCGGCAAAGACCGGGACTGAGAACGACATTAGCATTCTCAGTCCCTCTCTGCGGGGAGATTTGCACACAAAGGCTCATCATCCCGAAACAGTTTGTTGGCTGGCAATCAGCGGCTGATCGCTCGCCAGCCAATGTCTCGGCGCATCTGCATACCGTCGAACTTCACTCCGTCGGCAAGCTTGTAGGCCATCATTTGCGCCTGCGCCAAAGGTGAGCCCAGTCCCACGGCACAAAGCACGCGGCCGCCGGATACGACTACACGTCCCTGCTCATCGGTCTTCGTACCCGCATGGAAAATACGCGAATCAGCCGTATTTTCAGGCAATGTGATCACGGCTCCTTTTTCCGGAGAAGCCGGGTAGCCCTTCGCGGCCAGCACAACACCCAATGCGCTGCGCGGATCCCAGTCAATCTCAGCCGTATCGAGCTTGCCGTCGATAGCCGCCTCAACCGTTTCGGCGAAGTTGCTGCGAATGCGCATCATGATAGGCTGCGTCTCCGGGTCACCCATGCGGCAGTTGAATTCAAGCGTGCGAACGTCATTGGTGCCGTCAGCACGGCGCTTGATCATCAGGCCGGCATAGAGGAACCCCGTGTAACGGATGCCGTCGCGAGCCATGCCTTCCACCGTCGGGCGAATGATTTCACGCATCACCTGATCATGAATTTCCGGCGTCACTACCGGCGCGGGAGAATACGCACCCATACCGCCCGTGTTGGGACCCTGATCGTGATCGAGCAGACGCTTATGATCCTGGCTCGTCGCGAGCGGGAGAATATGTTCCCCATCGACCATTACGATGAAGGAAGCCTCTTCGCCTTCAAGGAAATCCTCAATGACCACGCGAGCACCGGCAGCACCGAACTGATGCCCTTCAAGCATGGAATCAATGGCTGAGAGAGCCTCTTCAACGGTCATGGCCACGACCACCCCTTTGCCCGCAGCGAGACCGTCTGCCTTAACGACAATCGGCGCGCCCTTCTTTTCCACATAGGCTCGAGCCGCAGCCGGATCCGTGAAAGTTTCGTAGTCAGCGGTCGGGATGTGGTGACGCTTCATGAAAGCCTTGGCAAAATCCTTCGAACTTTCGAGCTGAGCAGCCGCTTTGGTCGGTCCGAAGATCTTGAGGCCGGCAGCGCGAAAATCATCCACTACGCCAGCGGCAAGCGGCGCCTCAGGACCAACAACCGTAAAGGCCACACCCTCACGACGCACAAACTCGATCAGTTCGGCGTTGCTCTTAAGCGCGACGTTTTCAAGGGCGGGTTCCAGAGCCGTGCCGGCATTGCCCGGCGCAACAAAGACCTTTTCAACGCCGGCACTCTGGGAGAGGCGCCAGGCCAGGGCGTGTTCGCGGCCGCCGCTGCCGATAACAAGAAGCTTCATGAAAAAAATTCTCTCTTAGGAAGGAGGATAAAAAGGAATTCTGTAGAGGTACTTGATGCGCGATCGGCCGAGCCGCTCATTCAAAGCGCTCGGCCGATCAGATTCTGACGCAACGCGGACTGCCGCTGGCGCAGTTTTATTCTTCGTCCGGAAGATCAAGCTCTGCCGAGCAGTAAACCTGCTGAACGTCGTCGAGCTCGTCGAGGGCGTCAATCAGGCGCTGCATGCGGGCTGCTTCTTCACCGGCAAGATGCGTTTCATTGGTCGGCTTCCAGGTGATTTCTGCCATTTCGGGCTTGAGGCCGGCCGCTTCAAAAGCTTTCGAAACCGCGTCGAACGCTTCAGGAGCGCAGGTCACCTCAATGGAGCCGTCTTCGTCAGAAATCACGTCTTCGGCACCCGCATCAAGCGCGACTTCCATCACCTGGTCTTCTGTCGCTACGCCGGGGGCAAAGAAGAAATCACCGACATGGTTGAACATGAAGGCCACGGAACCTTCCGTGCCGAGATTGCCGCCATTCTTGGAAAGAATGTGACGCACATCGGCCACCGTACGCACGCGATTGTCGGTCGTACAGTCGATAATGAGCGCTGCGCCGCCGACGCCGTAGCCTTCGTAGCGAACGTCTTCGTAGGAGACTCCTTCGAGCTGACCCGTGCCCTTGAGAATCGCGTTCTGAATCGTGTCCTTCGGGACATTGCCGCCGCGCGCCTTAATAAGCGCGAGACGCAGACGGGAATTCGTGTCAGGATCGCCCCCGCCCATTCGAGCGGCTACGATGATTTCACGGACGAGCTTCGTCCAGAGATTGGAGCGCTTGGCGTCCTGGCGACCCTTGCGGTGCTGAATATTGGCCCACTTGGAATGACCCGACATCTTCTTATCAACCTTAAAGGAGTAGTTGTGCGCGGTCACCCGACGCCGGCATTAAGCACCGACTCATCTGCGTAGACCGCCCGCTGCATACTGAATGAAGTGCAGCTGATGAAATTTGTCCGCCTGCGAAACCTCCAGTCCATCCGAGAGGCGCGGAGGATGCGCACGGGAGGGCGTATTTTAAAGCATGCGGCAGAAAAATTCTTTGGAAATGAATGAAGCCGTCCGGTTTTCTATGAAAACGGACGGCTTCACAGCACTTGCAAGGCACTCAAATCCTTGCAGCAATCCTCAAGACTTTTTTATTTCTTGAGCAAAATCGACACGGCATTCGCCCAGACAGCGAGTCCTTTGTCGAGTGCCTTTTCGTCAATATCGAAGCGAGCCGTATGGTGACCAGACGGGCGATCGGCGCCGAGCACAAAGAACGCCGCCTTACCGCCGTGCGCCTGAACGCGGCGAGCCAGAATTGTGGCGTCTTCAGATCCGCCGAAGTTCATCGGATCCTTGCGGACGTTCATACCTTCGACGGCATTACCAGCCTGCGTGAGGACGTCGACAAGCGCCTGATCGTTCGTCAAGTCGACTGCTTCACCCATTTTTTCAATGGTGTATTCGCAGCCCTGACTCAGTGCGCAGCCCTTGATGATCTGCACAGCGCTGTCATACATATACTGATTGATTTCGCCGGTTTCGCCGCGCACTTCCATCTTCATGACGGCGTGGGTCGGAATGACGTTGCGGCCTTCACCCGCGTTAAGCTGCCCCACATTGATGCGAGTCATGCCAGAACCGTGACGAGCAATGCCCAGCAGCTGCACAAACGCATTGCAGGCCGCAGCCATCGCGTTGCGTCCAGCGTTGGGTTCTACGCCAGCATGTGCCGGACGACCCGTATACGTCACATCCATCTTCGTCGTGCAGAGGAATCCATAAGGATTCACGGAAATTTCACCCGACTTGCACATCATGGCAATGTGAGCACCGAGGAAGAAATCTGCATCATCAACAATGCCTGAGGCTGCCATAGCAGCAGCACCGCGCACACCTTCTTCAGCCGGCTGGAAAAGGAATTTAATGCGGCCCTTCAGTTCGTCCTTGTGGTCCGCAACCCAATGCGCCAAAGCCAGCCCTGTCGACATATGAGCATCATGACCGCAAGCATGCATCAGACCGGGGCGAGTTGATTCAAAGCCTTCAGACTGCGGGATGTGATCCTGCTCCGTCGACTCCGTCACCGGTACGCAGTCAATGTCAAAGCGCACCGCAAGCGTGGGACCAGGGCGTCCCGTATCCAGAATGCCGCAGCAGCCCGTATAGCCCTCAGTTGCTTTCAGGAAATCCTCGCTCACACCGTTTTTGCGTGCATAGGCGATGCCGGCATCAACAACCTTCTGGCTGCGTCCAAGACAATTTTCAGGATTAATTACTTTGGTGCCGAGCAGCACCTGATAGCCGTACTCCTTGAGCTTTTCCACGATGAAGTTCGTCGTTGTGAATTCGCTCCAGCCTTCTTCGGGCATCGTATGCAGATGACGACGAATGGAAATCAGTTGGTCATGGTACTTGGCAACACAAACGGACATTTTGTTCTCTTCTCCTTTTGGTGTGGGTCTTTAAGAGAGAGACTCAGCCGCGAGCTGAATCTTTCCTCTCCTGCCTGCGATTATGGTCATCCTAACCATTTCATGACAGTAGGTGAAATATCCTACCTACTCACTTAATTCGGGCAGTTTCCGAAAAATCAACCATTTTTTCTCTATTTATCAATATGAATAGCTGAAATGTAAAGGACATTTCAAATTTACCCACGATCAAGAATCTAGTATGTTCTGGCTACTCCTCTACCTTTTATGGGTATTTCGTTGGTAGTATTTTTTTGATTTTTCAATGGGGAGAAGTATCTCCGGGCGGTGCAGCAACACCTGCATTCCCAAGGATGCGGCTTCCTATTTATTCCCAGATCCTCGACCTGTTTGCGCGGGATACAGCCTTTGAAGGTTTTCATGACTGAGCAGTATTCACTTGGCCTCGACGAAGCCCAGTTCGCCAAAATGCTTTTCGACCATGTTCGGGAAATGAGCAAAGATGTGGCAGGCGTGACCCGCCAAGGCTACGGCCCGCTCGAAACCCAAGTGCTTGAATATCTGAAAAGCATCGGGGAGAAGCTTGACCTTGATATCCAAACCGACCTCGCCGGCAACGTCTGGATGACCCTGCCGGGTACGGATCGGACCCTTCCCGCCTTTGTGTCCGGAAGCCATGCCGACAGCGTACCGCAGGGCGGCAATTACGACGGTCTTGCCGGCATTGTCGCAGCGCTCTGCGCCGCCCATTGGATGCGCCGCCATCATTACACGCCTAAGCGCGACTTCACAGTTCTGATGATGAGGTGCGAAGAGAGCTCTTTCTTCGGCAAAGCCTACGTAGGTTCGCTTGGCATGATGGGAAAACTCACTGCTGCAGATCTTGCGCTTAAACACCGTTCTACAGGCGAGACGCTCGATGAATGCATCCGTTCCTGCGGCGTCAATCCTGAGCGGTTAACGACAGGCGAACCTGTCATTGATCCAAAGCGTATTGCAGCTTTTGTCGAACTTCATATCGAACAGGGGCCCACGCTCACCAGTCAGACCTCGGCTCGTACAGGCATCGTCACCGGCATTCGCGGCAATATTCGCCATAAAAACGTTAAAGTGCTCGGCGAAACGGCGCACTCCGGAGCCGTCAATAAAGAATATCGTCACGACGCGGTTATGGCTGCCGCCCGTCTCATCTCCCGTATGGAAGACCGCTGGCAAGCACGGCTGGATGCGGGGGACGACCTCGTCTTCACCGTAGGCGTTATCAAAACCGCACCTACAGCCGCCATTTCGGTTATTCCCGGCGAAGTGTCCTTCACGGTTGACATGCGGAGTCTTTCGATGGATACCGTCAAAGCCTTCCATGAAGACCTGCTTGCAACTGCCCGCAGCCTTGCTGCAGAGCGCGGGGTCCGTTTTGAGTTCGATACACCCCTCTATACGCAGCCAGCACATGTGGACGCCTCCCTTGCCAACCGTCTTGAAGCAAGCGCCAAACGAGCCGGCATTCCTGTAATGCGCCTGGCATCAGGAGCAGGACATGATTCTGCAGTTCTTGGCAACTGCGGTATTCCTGTCGCGATGATCTTCGTTGCGAATCAGAAAGGTTCACACAACCCTCACGAAGCCATGGAGCTCGAAGACTTTATAAAGGGCGCAGAACTGCTGCGTCATGCCGTTGAAGACTTCGATCTTTAAATACTTTCTCCGGCGGGATCGCTCGGCAGTCTCTCTGCGGTTCCGGTGTATTAGATAAACAGAATGGAAAACAGACAAATCCGAGTTCTGGTGGTGGATGAATATCCGCTCTTTCGAAAGGGAATCACAGATGTCCTTGCCAGTCACCCGGACTTTCAGGTGATAGGGGCAACGGCTGATGACAAGACGGCTCTCTCCTTGTTGAGCCTCAAGCCGGATCTTCTTGTGCTCGATTTGGATGCCCAAGGCTTTTCGCCGACGGACCTCTTGAGCGAAGTGAAGTACCGTCTGCCGTCCTGCCGCACTCTGATGCTTCTCAATAAAGCGGAAAGTTCGCAAGTTCTGATGCAGGCAATTCGTCTCGACGCCAACGGTTTCATTTTGCGAACCGTTTCCACCGACGAATTCATCGATCAGCTCAAACTCGTGCACTCTGGAGGCATGGCCGCATCAGACAAGATCACTGCGGCGCTGGCGGATCATCTGCGCACGAAGGTACAAAAGAAGCCTGCCAAAGACCCTTCCATTACGCAGCTCCTTACTAATCGTGAGTACGAAGTGCTCTGCTGCGTTGCCTCAGGCCTGGCCAACCGTGAAATTGCACAGGTTCTCAAAATCACGGACGGCACAGTCAAAGTCCACGTGAAGCATCTGCTGAAGAAACTCAAATTTCGCTCACGTGTTGAAGCGGCTGTTTGGGCTTCCGAACATGACTTCCGTCTCTCTCCAGATCAGTTGACTCAATACGGCTTTGACCGTCCGTCATCCAATCCAGAATTTGATGACGAGTAATTCCAGACAGTTTTTTTGAGTTACAAGGCCGTCGATCTCTAACTGAGATGGACGGCTTTTTTGCAGCCTTGGAACACAAACGCAAAAACAAAACGGGAACGTATCCCGAAGGAACGTTCCCGTTTTGTTTTGCTCGTCTGAGCCGGTCGAGTCAGAGCATGTTCATCGACCGACGCGAACTACATCTAATGTCCTCACGAATAGTCGTTTTTTAGATGTAGCCGTAGAGCTTGCCGAACACCCAGCCCATGGCCGTGGCGGTCAGAACACCAATAAGACCCGGGACGATGAACGAGTGGTTGATCACGAAGCGGCCGATGTGGGTCGTGCCGGAGCGGTCAAACTGAAGAGCGGCCAAGTCGGACGGATACGTCGGCAGAATGTAGTAGCCGTAGCAAGCGGACGAGAAGGCAACCACGAGTCCCGGAGGCGTACCGATCTGCAGAGCAACCGGAACGATCGTCGCAATAGCAGCTGCCTGCGAGTTCACGAGCTTCGACACAAGGAGGAGTACCAATGCATACGTCCACGGAGCAGCCTTCACCCATTCAACCAGAATTACCTTCAGGTCAGCCAAGTGGGCCATGAACATCGTATCGGCCATCCAGGCCACGCCGTACACAGCAACGATTGCAACGCAACCAGCATGGAACACCGTGGTCTTACTGATGAGCGCAGCGCGGACGCCGCAGAACATCACCATCAAGGCACCAGCGGTCAGCATGCACATCTGAATAAGCTGCGTCATGCCAAGGGGCTTCTTGCCGACAACCGGACGCAGGCTCGGTTCAGAACCAAGGAGCGCAACGAAAGCAATCGTGGCGAGGAAGATCCAGAGGGAGGCCCAAGCCGTCTTCGGGAAGACCTTGCCGATCAGCGTCGTGGTTTCACCGTAGACGTACTTCTTCTGTTCCGGATCGGAGATCAGCTTCTGGAATTCCGGATCCTTGTCGAGATCCTTGCCGCGGAAGGACGAATACGTGCATTCAGCGAACAGACCGACGATAGCGGCCGGAATCACGATGGAGAAGAGCTGGACAAAACCGAAGGGATGTCCGCCGACCTGATAACCGTCGAGCAGAGCAATCATCGACACGGCAGCAACTGCAGCCGGCGAGCAGATCACACCCATCTGAGCAGCAATGGTCGAAGCGGCCATCGGACGTTCAGGACGAATGTTGTTCTTGATCGCTACGTCGTAAATAATCGGCAGCATCGTGTAGACGACGTGGCCGGTACCGCAGAGCACCGTCAGGAACCAGCAGATGTACGGGGCCACATAAACCACCGCACGGGGGTGACGACGCAGAACGCGTTCTGCGATCTGAAGCAGGCAGTCAAGACCGCCCGCAGCCTGAAGCGCTGCAGAACCGCAGACCACAGCCAAAATCGTCAGAATAACGTCAACAGGCGGCTTGCCAGGCTTCACACCGAAACCGAAGACCAGCACGAGCAGACCGATACCACCGATCAGGCCGAGAGCCATACCGCCCTTGCGAGCGCCGTAGAACAGGGCAATCAGAACGACTACCAACTGTATCCAAAAATCATATCCGAGCATGTCTTTTCTCTCTTTGGAGTGAGGACGACCGAATTATCGGCGCCTCTGCTCAAAAAGGGGGTATGAATTCCTTCGACCTTTGACTAAGTACAAAGATTTACAAAGACTGAAGTTTCGATTTACATTTCTGCATACAGTTTCTAAGCAAAACACCTTAGGTGCACATGTTTTCTATGATTTTTATAGAAATGAGCAAGAAATACCCTGTCTATTCATTGAATAATTTAGGGCTGGGGAATATCGCTAAGATTTTTGCGCAATCGAGGATGCTTACGAAGGGAGTACCTCTATCGAATTAGTCGTTTTCACCTTCTACAGTATCCAATTTCCTCACAAAACGCTCAGCCTCCTTCTCTAAGATGAACGGGTGTTCTCATCTTTTCGCTTCTTTGCGTGTCTGAGGTGGTGCTCTGCTGCAGCCTTCGTTATCCTCGTGCGCAAAGTTGTCTGAACCATCCTTTCCTGGCCCAATCATGAACCGCACCCTCGTCTGCTGCGCCGCCATGAGCTTGTTCTGCTCGCTGATGCTCGCCGGCTGCAAGACCCAAAGCTCCGCACCCGCCCCGCGCGAACCGCTCCCGGTAGATATAGTCGCCGTCAAGGCTGCTGATGAAGCGCATTGGCTTGAAACCATCGGTCAGGCTGAAGCCGCCGCTGCTGTCTCTGTAACGACCCAGGCAACCGGACGCATCATTGCGCAGCGCTACACAGAAGGCGACTATGTGGAAGCCGGCACCGTGCTTTTTGAAATCGATCCGGCCAACCTTAAGACGCAATTAGCGTCCGCAGAAGCATCCCGTCGAGCGCTTGAAGTCGAATTTGCGCAAGCTGACCGTGAGTTTCAACGTGCGGAAAAACTCTGGAAAGCTCAAGCCGCAAGTCAGAAGGACTACGACGATGCAAAGAGTCTGAAGAACAAAACCGCCAACGAACTTGCACAGGCCAGGGCTGCCGAAAATGAAGCCCGCATCAATTTGGATTGGACCGCCGTACGTGCCCCGGCATCAGGATATGTTTCTAAAGCACTCTTCAATCCCGGCTCAGTTGTCGTAAAAGACAGCACCGTACTCGCCACCATCTCTCAGAAAAATGATGTGCGAGTCCTTTTTGCCCCGTCAGACCGAGATCTTGCCGGAGCCGATATCTCAACAGCAACCCGCGTAAGGGTCTTCCGCACCTCCGGTGAGGAGCTCCCTGCATCACTAGATTACGTAGCACAGACTTTTGACGCTAAAAACGGCACGCGCACGATGCGCGCCAAAATTCCAGCTGACTCGGGTGTGCTGCCGGGTGAATTCTTGCGTATCCGCTTTATGACCGCAGTCGATAGCGGAGCTTGGCGCGTACCGCAGCGCTGTGTCAAGCAGCTCCCGGACGGCACCTATGCCGTTTTCGTAATGCAGGACGGCAAAGCCATTCAAAAAGCAGTTGAAGTCGGCTTGTGGGAGGGCACCGATTGGATTGTGACCAAAGGGCTTGCCGACGGCGATCTGGTCATCACCAACCAGTTAATTAAACTGCAAAACGGTACCGCAGTGAAGGCTGCCGCGAAGAGCTCTGAAAAGACGGCGGGTTGAGGCTATGCTCAGTCAATTCTGTATTCGCCGTCCGATTTTTGCGACGGTTCTCTCGCTCTTCATTGTTCTTTCCGGGCTCATCGCGCTGAGGGTTCTGCCGCTTTCACAGTACCCCAACATCACTCCGCCCTCAGTACGCGTCTCGGCCACCTATGACGGCGCCGATGCCGAAACAATTGCCCGCACGGTAGCGCAGCCTATTGAAGATCAGCTCTCAGGGATTGAGGGGCTGCTTTACTTCACCACCAGTATCCGCTCAAGCGGCGACATGGCCATTCAGTGCGTCTTTGATGTCGGCACCAATCCGAATGACGCCATGCTTGAGATCAACAACCGCGTACGTACGGCCGAGCGCCGGCTTCCCGCAAAAGTTCGCGACCAGGGCGTCTCTGTCAGAAAGCGAAGCGAAGATGAGCTCCTCATGATGGCGCTTTATTCGCCCGATAAATCCATGACGGCGTCGGACATGGCCGACTACGCCAATCTCAATATTGTCGATGAATTAAAACGCCTTCCTGGCATCGGCGACGTTTCCGTGTTCGGCAACGTTCAGTCGGCCATGCGTATTTGGCTCGATCCGGATCGGATGAGCAAGCTTGGCGTCACGGTCAAAGACGTCGACAACGCCGTGACGGCTCAGAACGCCCAGCATGCCGTCGGCCGCGTCGGCACCTCTCCCACGCTGCCCGAACAACAGCTCTTCTACAAAATTACCACTCCAGGACAGCTCCTCACACCGGATCAGTTTGCCGGCATCGTTGTCAAAAGCGACGGCCCTAATGGGCTGGTTCGTCTGCGCGATATTGCGACTACGGAAGTTGGCAAACGCAGTTATGAATTCCGTGTCGATATGAATGGGCAGCCTGGCGTCAATATCGGCGTCTACCTTCAGACGGGCGCAAACGCCATGGCGGCTGCTTCAGTAGTTAAAGCCCGCATCACCGAGCTCGCCCAGCAATTCCCGCAGGGACACCTCGACTACACCATCACGAACGACACGACGGTCTTCGTCGGCGCATCGCTCAATGAGGTGTACCGCACGCTCATGGAAGCGGGCATTCTGGTGCTGCTCGTGGTTTTCGTCTTCCTGCAGAGTTGGCGCGCCACGTTGATCCCGATGCTGGCTGTTCCGGTGAGTCTGATTGGCACGATGGCCGGACTTTGGCTCTGCGGCTTTTCGCTCAATACGCTCACGCTCTTTGCCATGACGCTTGCTATCGGCATTGTGGTTGATGATGCCATTGTGGTTCTTGAGAACGTTGAGCGTTTAATGCGCACTGAAAAGCTCTCACCCTACGATGCGTCCATTAAGGCCATGAAGGAAGTATCCGGCGCGCTCGTCGCAATCGTCTTGGTACTTTCCGCCGTATTCATTCCTGTGGCATTTCTCGGCGGCATTGCGGGCGAACTGTATCGACAGTTCTCTGTAACCGTTGCTATTGCCGTGGCAATCTCTGGGTTTGTTGCACTGACGCTCACGCCTGCGCTCTGCGCCATTTTGTTGAAACCTACCGGCGACAAACCAGCCCCCAAGCCTTTCCGACTCTTCAATCAGGGACTTGCTGCCTTCACGATGGCCTTTCTGCAGGTAGTGCGCGCAGCACTGAAGCACCGAATTGCATCTGCACTGATCCTTGTAGCCGTTTGCGCGGGCGGCTGGCAGCTTCTGCAGATTACTCCGACATCCTTCATTCCCAAGGAAGACCAGGGCGTCGTGCGTATGGCGCTGCAGCTTCCTGAAGGCTCAGCTTTCCCGCGCACGGAAGCGGTTGCAGAAGGATTTCTAAAGAAGATTCAATCGCTCGACGGCGTACAGAACGTCGTGACCATGATGGGTTTTGACACGCTCGGCAGTGACATCAAGGCCAATGCAGCGACATTCATTCTTCAGCTCAAGCACTGGGATGAACGTCAGCAGACCGCCGACGACTACCAGCAGCAGCTTACGAAATGGCTGCGCGAAAGTCCTGATGCCCGCGGCATTGCCGTGCTGCCGGCTCCGATTCCCGGGCTTGGCAGCTCCAACGGCTTCTCGGGCTACCTGACCTCCCACGGTTCGGACAATCCGCTGGTGCTGCAGGGCATTGCTGAGGGCTTCATCGCCGAACTTTCCAAGCGCCCGGAACTTACCGGTCTGCGCACATCGCTTACTGCCGACAGTCCGCAGTTGCTGCTGACGGTCGACAGAGACCGTGCCTATGCGCTGGGCGTAGACGTTGATGATGTCTATGAAACCATCTCCGCCATGATGGGGAGCTCTTACATCAACGACTTCACCCGCAACGGCAAAACCTACCGCGTGGTCATGCAGGCTGAAGCGAAATATCGCTCGCTGCCGTCCGATATCGGCCGCGCGAGCGTACGCGCTTCATCAGGAGAAATGGTTCCAATATCAACCCTCGTCACCTGGGAGCGCGTATCTGGGCCAGACTCTCTCACCCGCATGAACGGATATCTTGGTTCTCAGATCATGGGGGCCGCCATCCAAGGCGTTTCCTCTGGCGAAGCCATCCGAATCGTAGAAGAAACTGCCCGCGACTACCTACCGCCAGGCTATCAGGTTGAATGGATCGGTCAGGCCTACCACGAAAAGCGTATTGGTGCATCGTCAGCGACCGCCTTCGGCTTCGGTCTTCTCGTGATGTTCCTGATTCTTGCGGCGCTTTATGAACGTTGGTCACTCCCAATCGCCGTGGTGCTGGCTGTGCCGTATGCATTCCTTGGCGCCATGACGGCCGTCTGGCTGCGCGGAACGGCAAACGACATCTACTTTCAAATCGGTCTGCTCGTTCTGATTGGACTTACTGCGAAGAATGCAATTTTGATCGTCGAGTACGCTGAACAGAAAATGGAGGAAGACGGCAAAGGGCCGTTTGATGCCGCTATTGAAGCTGCCGGGCTGCGGCTGCGGCCCATTTTGATGACTTCGCTCGCTTTCATTTTGGGCGTCACCCCGATGCTTCTTGCCACGGGAGCGGGTTCGGCTGCACGCCACTCGATGGGTACGGGTGTTTTCGGCGGCATGCTTGCTGCAACCTTTATTTCAACCATCTTCGTGCCGGTCTTCTTCACTTGGTTTGCAAAGAAGCGCAAGGCAAAACGATGACTCGCTGCTGAGGACAGTTGAAAAAGCCCGAAATCGATTGACGATTCCGGGCTTTTTTTATGGGTCAGTTTTGAGTGCGAAGATTATTTCTTAAAGAAGTTCTTCATCTGCTCAAAAATGCCTTCTGTTTTAGGACTGTGCTTCTCTCCGCCTTCCTTCAAAGAAGCATCGAACTGACGCAGCAGATCCTTTTGCTTGCTCGAAAGGTTTACTGGCGTTTCCGTCAGCACGTGGATGTAAAGATCGCCGGGGGTGCCGCTACGCAGATTACGGATACCCTTGCCGCGCAGGCGGAAGGTCTTGCCGCTCTGCGTGCCCTCAGGCAGCGTAATGCGGCTTTCGCCGTCAAGCGTAGGCACAGTGACTTCACCGCCGAGCGCCGCAGTGGCAAACGAGATGGGCAATTCCATGTGAAGATCGTCGCCCTCACGTTCAAAGAACTTGCTGGGCTGTACATGCACCTCAACAAAGAGGTCGCCTGCCGGACCGCCGTTCACACCGGGTTCGCCGCGGCCGGACACGCGGATGCGCTGACCGTCGTTAATACCCGCAGGAATATTGATCTGCAAAACCGTGGTCGTACGCTTCCAGCCCGTGCCCTGGCAGTCGGGACATGGATCCGAAATCACCTCGCCGGTACCGTGGCAGTGCGGACAGGTCTGCTGCACCTGGAAGAGTCCGTTGCTCATGCGGACGACGCCGGCACCACGGCAAGTCGGACACGTCTTCTTCGACGTTCCGGGACGGCAGCCTGAACCCTTGCAGGTTTCGCACTTCTCCCACGCCGGCACACGGATATCCATCTTGCGGCCGTGTGCAGCATCCTCAAAGCTCACTTCAACCGTGAAGCTCATATCGTTGCCGCGAGTCGGCTGCGGGCCCTGAGGACCCGCTCCGCGGCCACGTCCGCCGCCGAAAAGATCGGAGAAGATGTCGCCGAAGGCGCTCTGGAAGTCCGCTCCGCCGTTCATCCCGCCGAAGCCTCCAAAACCGCCCTGACCGCCGCCGAAGCCGCCCGCCGCATTCGGATCTACGCCGGCCTTGCCGAAACGGTCGTAGGCTGCGCGCTTTTGCTCATCGGAGAGCACGGCATACGCCTCACCCACCTCTTTGAACTTCGCCTCAGCGGCTTTATCGCCGGGGTTGCGGTCAGGGTGGTACTTCATGGCAAGGCGACGATACGCTTTCTTGATCTCGTCCTGAGATGCCCCGCGCTCAACGCCGAGCACCTCATAGTAGTTTTGTTCAGCCATGGTCTTCTGCTGGTTTTCCGTATGAACGATACGCTCATACGATTCTTATACGTTGAAAAGGAACCGCTGGACAGGATCCCGCCGCTCCTTCGTCAGGCATCTTAATTTGAAAGTGCCTGAAAGCACTACGGGCGGACTTCTCTTTCCGGAGGAATCCGCCCGTGAAGGGTCGAAGCCCTTGAGCTTGGAAGATTACTTCTTCACATCCGTGAAGTCAGCGTCAACGACATCATCGTCCTTGCCGCCCTGCTGCTGACCCTGCTGGGACTGGGCCTGCTGAGCCTGTGAAGCTTCTGCAGCAGCCTTGTTCATCTTTTCGCCGATCTTCTGCGCAGCAGTCATCAGACGTTCAACAGCAGCGTCAATGGCAGCTTTGTCTTCGCCCTTGACCTTCTCTTCAACATCCTTGATGGCATCTTCGCAAGCAGCGCGGTCAGCGCTTTCAACCTTCTCTCCGAACTCCTTCAGGGTCTTCTGAACCTGACCCACGGCCGCATCTGCGGTGTTGCGGGCCTGAGCGAGTTCGAAGCGGCGGTGATCCTCTTCCTTATTGGCTTCAGCGTCCGAAACCATGCGCTTGATTTCTTCTTCCGAAAGCCCAGAGCTGGCCTTAATGGTAATCGTGTTTTCCTTGCCGGTAGCCTTGTCCTTGGCAGACACGTGCAGAATGCCGTTGGCGTCAATGTCGAACGTCACTTCAATCTGCGGCAGTCCACGCGGAGACGGCGGAATACCTTCGAGGTTGAACTCGCCCAAGAGTTTGTTCGAGGCAGCCATTTCATGCTCGCCTTGGTAAACCTTAATCGTCACGGCCGGCTGGTTGTCTTCAGCAGTCGAGAACACCTGCGAGTGCTTCGTCGGAATCGTCGTGTTGCGCTTGATCATCGCGGTCATCACGCCGCCCAGCGTTTCAATGCCGAGGGTAAGCGGCGTCACATCAAGGAGCAGCACATCACGGCGTTCGCCCGTGAGCACCGAACCCTGAATAGCAGCGCCGATAGCCACCGCTTCATCCGGGTTGACGTCCTTGCGGGGATCCTTGCCGAAGAATTCCTTGACGACTTCCTGAACACGCGGCATACGAGTCATACCGCCCACGAGGATAACGTCGGTAATATCGCCCTTATCCTTCTTGGCGTCACGCAAAGCCTTCGAAACCGGTTCAATCGTACGCTGCACGAGGCCTTCAACAAGGCTTTCGAATTTCGCACGCGTAATGCTGATATTCAAATGCTTCGGACCGGTAGCGTCAGCCGTGATGTACGGCAGATTGATTTCCGTTTCCTGACGGCTCGAGAGCTCAATCTTGGCCTTTTCAGCGGCTTCCTTCAGACGCTGCAGAGCCAAAACATCCTTCGAGAGATCCACGCCCGTATCACGGCGGAATTCAGTAATCAGATAGTCAACAACGCGCTGATCGAAGTCTTCGCCGCCGAGGAACGTATCACCGTTCGTGGAAAGCACTTCAAACTGCTTGTCACCGTCAACGTTGGCGATGTCAATGATCGAAATATCGAACGTGCCGCCGCCCAAGTCATACACGGCGATCGTGCGGTCAGACGTGCCGCCCTTGTCCATACCAAAGGCCAATGCTGCGGCGGTCGGCTCATTGATGATGCGCTTCACATCCAGACCGGCAATACGTCCTGCATCCTTCGTCGCCTGACGCTGACTGTCGTTAAAGTAAGCCGGCACCGTAATAACGGCCTCCGTCACGGGCTCGCCAAGATAATCCTCAGCGGTCTTCTTCATCTTGCGAAGCACTTCAGCGGAAACCTGCTGCGGCGCAAGCTTCTTGCCGCCCACTTCAACCCACGCGTCACCGTTATCGGCGCGAACGATGCTGAACGGAGCAAGCTGAAGATCCTTCTGAACTTCGGCATCGTCAAAGCGACGACCGATCAAACGCTTCACGGCGAAGAGCGTGTTCTTCGGATTGGTGACGGCCTGGCGTTTGGCGGGAGCACCCACCAGAATTTCACCATTGTCAAGATAGGCGACAATCGACGGCGTCGTACGGGCGCCTTCGCTGTTTTCCATCACCTTGACGTGATCGCCTTCCATGACGGCGACAGCGGAATTCGTCGTGCCAAGGTCAATACCGATGATCTTTGCCATGTTTCGTAGTTCCTTAATGTTGCTGTCCGCCTTCCGGCGCTCTTCAAAGCTCGTCGCTTGCAAGCGCTGAAAGCACGGGTTTTATGAAATCTGTTCTGGGAGATCCTGAAGCTTCTCTGCGAAGCTCTCTGATCTCCATTCCTCTTTAATCCCTATATGGGGACACCCCATTTTTTTTCAAGGGCATGTCTGTAAAAAAACTTGTTTGCTGTGGAGCGGCCATAAAAAATCCCGGAAGATCCTTCGATCCGCCGGGACTGGGTTGATATCTGAAAGAGCAGTGTCTCAGCCCTGTGCAACACTCACCATTGCCGGACGCAGTACTCGGCCGGCAATGTTCCAGCCGCGCTGAAACACCTGCACCACCATGCCGGGCTTGACGCCTTCAGGCGCAGGCACCATCGTGATAGCCATATGGAAGTGCGGATCAAATGCCTCACCCTTCGGATCAATCGGCTTCATATCGGACACGTCAAGTGCGTGAATGAGCTGACGATAGGTCGCTTCCATTCCTTCACGGGCGGCGCTGTCCTTGTCGGCAGCCGTGGCTTCAAGAGCCTTCTCGAGACTGTCCACTACCGGAAGCAGGTTCTCCGCGAACTTTTCAATCGCGAATTTACGCGTCTTCACGAGCTCTTCGGACGAACGACGACGGGCGTTCTCAAGATCGGCCATCGCACGCACATAAAGATCGTAGTGCTCGATCACCTTCTGCTCAGCCGCCTTGAGCTGCGCTTTGAGCTCCTGAGGCGTAGGCTCCGCCGCTTCCTTCTTGGCAGCTTCAGCGGGCTTGTCGCCGCTCCCGCAGCCGCCTTCAGCGGCGGCAGGCTTGGCAGCGCAGCCGCACTGATGCTCATGATCGTGGTGATCGCCGCATTTTCCGCCGCAGCATTCGCTCTTCTGATTCTGTTCGTTCTGATCGGTCATTTTCTAATCCTGTTCGCTGCCGCCCTTCAGGCGGCACTCAACACTGCTGATGGCCTTTATATGGGGACGAGTTCAATGAATTTCAAGCCGCAGCGTTAAATCCACCCGCCGAGTTCTCGGCGAATGATCGTTTCATAGGCTGCCACAGCTTTGTCGCTGTCATTGAGCGCAGGAATGTAGTGGAACGCTCCGTCAGGATTCTCAAGCTGATAGGCGCACCGCAGTTCATCTCCAATTTCTTCAAGCGTTTCCAAACAATCTGCAGCAAATCCAGGACAAATCACATCCACCCGACTGCAGGTTTTTCCTAAACGCTGCACGGTAGGCAGGGTGTAAGGCGTCAGCCACTCTTCACGGCCAAAGCGGCTTTGAAAGGCAACCATCCATGAGCCCTCACGAAGCTCAAGACGTTCGGCCAATGCTGCCGCCGTTTCTTTGCACTGCCTCTCGTAAACGTCGCCTAATTCCGAACTTTTCTTAGGGATGCCGTGAAAACTCATGACCAGCATGCCGCCCACTTCATCATGCCGCCCAAACTGCTCCCATGACGCCTTTACCTGCGCAGCAAGTGCATCAATATAAGCGGGTTCCAGGTGATAGTCGCGCACCGTACGAAGCGACGGCTGGCTGCGCATTTTCAGCATGGTCGAGAGGACTTCGTCAACACAAGCCGCCGATGTCTGCGCGGCGTACTGAGCAAACATCGGCATTACAAGAACCCTTTCGCAAGACGCGGCAAGCGACTTAAAGACCTTCTTCACATTGGGGTTGCCGTAGCGCATTGCCCATTCGATCTTCACATCTGCGCCCAGCGCCGCCTGCAGTTTTTCAGCAGTATTTCGTGTGTGGACAATCAAGGGCGAGCCGTCCTTTGTCCAAACACCCTTATATCGCTGCGCCGACTTGGCCGGCCGTACGGTCAGAATGATGCCGTGCAAAATGGGCCACCACTTCCATTTAGGCAGTTCAATCACACGTTCATCGGAAAGAAACTCTGCTAGGTAGCGGCGAACAGAGGCAGCATCGGGGGTGTCTGGCGACCCAGTATTAATAAGCAGAACTCCGGCTTTGTACTGAGGTGAGAGCGGGTCAGGGAAATTCATGGTGAGAGATATCTCTATTAAGTAGCGGCCATATTTTCGTCGCCACTGCTTAAGCACGTCTTGCCGAGCGGTCTTTCGGATGCAAAAAACCTCCCGACAGAAATTCGGTCGGGAGGTCAAAAATCAATTTGCTTCAGCGATCAGATTGCAACCGCATCCGCTGCAGGCTCAGCACGGTGCTGCCGATAACGGATATACCAAAGCACTGCGCCTCCGAGGAGACTCATCCAGAACTTGCCGAGCACCTGTCCAAAAAGATAATCCAGCGAACCAAAGGCAAGCGACAGGAAAATCATGCTGTCAACCACCGAACCCACCAGACCGGACACAACCACTGCCGAGCTTGGATAGCGCCGACGCATCGGCGTATAAACAGCAAAATCAGCAAGTTCAGAAAAAAGAAAGGCCGCTGTGGAACCGAGCACCACAGCCGGGTCTGCCAGCAGATAAGAGAGCAGCGCGCCGGCGGCAATGGCTGCCACCGCCCAGAGATTGCCCAAAATCGACTGCACCGCATCCCGCAAAACAAGCGCGAGACCCGCTACCATCACGGCCGAAGGCGACCAAACACCGGGCCAGACCGGAATAAGACACGGGCCGTGCGGGTCGCAGACGAGCCCGACATTGGTCACCACCCAATTCCCAAGCGGAATGGTAAGGATGAAGAGAACGAGGCTGATGAGGCCAAGACGGCCGATGCGGCCCTGGGGAAACTTGAGGTTGAGCGCCACTTTTTCACTCCTTCGCGGACACCTGCCGACAGAAAAAGCCGGAGCGTCCTTCAATTGCAAAAGATCGGCACCCGTCGCAGGCGGTTCAGCTGCCGGCACCGAAAAAGGTCATCACACGGCGCGGAAGGTACCATAGGTCTCCAGCGAATTTGGGGCCCTCAGGGAACCCCACGTGGCCGCCTTCCTCCGGAAATTCGCCCACCACAGACGAGCTCATCTCTGCGGCCGTGGGAAGAACCCAGGCAGGCAGAAACGGATCGTTCTTAGCATTGAGCAGGAGGAGTGGCACACGTACGCCGGGAAGATACTGCTTAGCCGAACACTTCTGCCAATATTCCATGGCTGAAGAGAAGCCGTGCACCGGCGCCGTATAGATGTCGTCGAAATCATACATAGTCCGGCACGCTTGTGCCTTTTTTAAATCAAAAAGATCTGGATATTGGCGGGCTTTATCTTCTAATTTGCGCTTTAAGGTTTTAAGAAACATGTCCGCATAGAGCGCATTGACACCCTTGCTCATGCGTTCACTGCCCGCGACGAGATCAATCGGAGCACAAATGGACACTGCCCCTTCGACCAAGCCAATCGCCTCACTGCCCAGATCGCCAAGGCACTTCGTGAGCTGATTGCCGCCAAGACTCACGCCGACGGCATAGAGCTTTGCATTGGGAAAGCGTGCTTTCACAGTATGAAGCACCCAGCTGTTATCGGCCGTATCACCAGCGAAATAAGCTCGCGGCTTTCTGTTCATAAGTCCGCCGCAGCTGCGGAAATGCGCCACCAGACCGCGCCATCCGAGTTCAGCGCATTTGGCCATTAGCGCCTCCGCATAATGGCTGTCGCTGCCGCCCTCGAGGCCGTGAAAGTGCACAAGCACCGGAGCGTTCAGATCTGCGGGCTCCGGCGTAGACCAGTCCCATGCAACGATATCGCCGTCGGGCGTTTCGACGATCTCCCGGCGATAAGCAATATGCGGACGTGCAGTAACACGGGCTGGAATGACGGTCTGCAGGTGACCTCCCGGACACCAAGACGGAGCTTGGTATAAAGACTCGGATATCGGCATAGTTTGAAGAAAAAAAGATCGACGTCGGGCTTCATGAAGTCCTATACGGGTTTACCCGACATTGTGAACAAGTGGGCTATTTTAGTGCGATGCGGCTTCAATGCTTAATTTTGATCTGCTGCAGTCCATGCATTTTTATTTTTCAGGCTCTGCGGTGCCAAATACGTTCCGCCAAAGATCAAGCACCGTGTTGCGTTCTTCCGCAACCAGCTCCGGCGGTACACGAGCCGGGACGCTTTCACCAGCATTGAGGCGAATTTCATGCTGGAGCGCCCGGTAACGACGATAAGCACGTACGGCAGCCTGGGCAAGATTACTGTCAAGGAGACCCAGGCGGGCGCTCATTTCCAAAAGCAGAATATTGCCGAAGTTGTTGACCAGTTCTGGATGAGAAGCGCTCCATCCAAGCACCATGAACTGCACAATAAACTCAACGTCTACCATGCCGCCTCGACTGTGCTTCAGATCAAACTGCGTTGTTCGATTGGGGTGGCCTTCCAGCATCTTCCGGCGCATCTCGAGCACTTCGGCTTTAAGCGGTTCGATTGCTCGCGGCATACGCAGAATCTCCGCACGCTCCTGCTCAAAACGTCTGCCGAGCTCCGGATCTCCGGCCACAAAGCGTGCTCGGGTAAGTGCCTGATGTTCCCACAGCCAAGCCCCATTGCCGTCCATATTTCTCTGGTACCGCGAAAACATCTCGAACGAACACACGGCGAGCCCATTTTCACCATTCGGACGAAGCCGCAGATCAACGTCAAAGAGTTTCCCTGACGAGGTCTGTACGGTCAGCATGCTCATCATGCGGCGAACGAGTCGACTGTAAATTACGTCGGCGTCAGGATTAGGGTCGTCATAGAGAAAGACAATATCCAGATCACTTTGATAGCCGAGCTCCTTTCCCCCAAGTTTGCCGTAACCAATGACAGCGAATTTCGGAGGCTCGTCAGGATGGTTGGGAAGGCTCGCCCACGCAAGGTCGAGTACTTCGGCGATCACGGCATCGGCAAGTGCGGAGAGTTGATCGGCCAGCCGCTCGACCGCAAAGCGGCCGTCCAGATCAGCAACAAGCAAACGAAATACTGCGCCATGGTGAGCATCGCGCAGATAATTGATCTGACGCTCCTGATCGCCCCCGGCCGAGGTTAAGGCCTCATGAAGCGCATCCCGCCACTTCGACCAGTCCACTGGCGTGAAGTCGTCCATTTCGGTACTGCGTGCATCGACCAGCTCGTCCAACACAATGGGATGACGCACGACATAATCGGCGCTCCAGCGACTGGCAGCTAATACTCGTCCGACACGTGCGCAGGCACTTGGATATTGATATAGCAGCGCCGCATAGGTTGAGCGTCCTGCAATTGCTTCAAGAAGCTTCAGATAGCGGCTCAGCTCTTCAGCCTGACTAATGACACGAGGCCCTGCACCCTCGACCCATTGCGGCGCTCGCTCCACCACAAACTGAACCAATAACCGCAAGCGCGTGCGGGCTTCTTCAGAAAGCACCGCAGACCGACGTCCGGAAACCAATGCCAAGATGCGTCCGGCAAGCTCCTCCGAGGCATCGCCGTAACCGAAACCTCTGAGCTTTTCCTCAAGCAGCATTGGAGCCGAAGGCGCCCCTTCGGACCAGCCGAGCGGCCAAGCATCTTTGTCCTTCACCTCAGCTTTTTCAGCATTGACATGAAAAACGCCGTCGAAAGTCGCCGCCACGAATTCACGCACCTTCTCCACTTCAGCCCACAGCTCTGCAGGGGCGGCGCCGAAGAGACCTGCAGCGCGTTCGAGTGTTTCGCCCGAGTGCGGAAGCCACTGTGTCTGCTGATCATCCACATATTGCAGCGCATGCTCAAGATCGCGCAGAAACACATAGTCCGTCTTTAATTTTTCCCCGACATTAGGCTGAATAGCCCCTGCATGCACCAGAGCGTCAATCATCCTCAACGTACTCTTTCCACGCAGTTTCATATCACGACCGCCGCGAATCACCTGCAATGTCTGCACGATGAATTCAATTTCACGAATACCGCCGCGGCCGAGTTTGACGTTGCAGCCTTCTCGGGCACGCAGCGCCTCGCGGCGGTCAGTTTCAGCACGAACCATTTCGTGGAGCTTCGTGAGTGAACTAATCGCACTGAAGTCCAGATACTTGCGAAAAACAAACGGCGTCACCAATGACTGAATATCAGCCTTTTGAGCCTCAAACTGCTCAGGTGAGGCGAATACCGGTTCGCTCACGATCCGGCCCTTAAGCCAGGCAAAGCGCTCCCAATCGCGCCCCTGCGTATAGAGATACTCTTCGAGCATCTCGCTCGAGCAGACAATCGGTCCCGCATCCCCGTTTGGGCGCAGCCGCATGTCAACGCGGAATACAAACCCTGGTCCTTCAACATCATTGAGCGCAGGAATAATCCGGCGCGCTAAACGGGCATAAAACTCCGACACTGCGAGCGTACGGCGGGCATTGGGGTATTCCGGCGTTGCGCGCGTTTCCCCGTCTTCACTGTAGAGAGAAATAAGATCAATGTCCGAAGAGACATTCAGTTCGCAGCCGCCCAACTTTCCCATGCCTACCACAAGAAGATCTTGCGGCGCTCCGGATTCGCCAAACGGCACTCCATGACGTTCTGCGAGCTCTCGAGCACAAACCCGTACAACCGCACGCACGCTTTCTTCAGCGAGTGCGGTCATCGTATCGACGACTTCGTCATAACCGCAGCACCCTGTTGAATTGCGAGCGATGAGGCTCACCATGAGCTCTCGCCTGAGCTGCCGCAGCGCATAAGCGAGCTGCGTACTGTCCGTGACGCCGCGTACCCGCTCAACGATGCGGCCGCGCGTCCAGGGCGCAGCTGCCAAATCTTGGAGACGATGCAGACGCTCGTCATCACTTCCCGCCGGCAGCATTGCTTTAAGCGAGCGATCAACAAAACTCGACAATTTAGGCACATCCTGAAGATGAATTTTGCTGAGCACGAGAGAGTCGAACGTCATGATGAAGCGTGGCTGAATGCAAATATCAAAAAACAACACTGCCAACAGTGGCCAGAAAAAAGAATACCGCTCGAAACATATATGTGAGCGCTCAATGCGTTGTATTCAATGGCGGCAGATACAAACCAAGGAATTTGTCTCAGTCTTCATGGGTGATAATTCCTATAGTTCGTACTCCCGACAATCCAACTACCAATGCTTTCAGAAGACGAAAAAGGCTCACCCAGGACCCTCCTGCGCGAACGTGTGCTCGCAGCACTCGGCTGGCTGCTCCTTGTCGTCTTTTTTATCGCATCAATTTTCATATTGACCGCCCGCTGGTTCGTTACTACCCAGCTTTCCAGTCATTCCGACGAAATCGCCGCTTTTATTGCGCAAACAACCGGCATCGACATCACTGCAGAGCGAATGGACGTCGGCTTCACTGTCATTCATCCAGTGATATCGCTCCACAACGTTAAGCTGTCCCGCCGCGGAGGTCCCGTTTCACTGAGTCTTCCTTCCGTTCAAGCCGAACTTTCCTGGAGTTCACTCTGGCATCTTGAACCGCGCTTCTCAACGCTGATCATCTCTCACCCAACTCTTGATATCCGCAAAGTCGACGAAAATCATTGGGATGTAGCTGGATTTGCCATTAATACCGACCTCTCTGCGGCTTCTGCCGAAGCCGAAGCCGAAGCCGGACAGCGCTTTTCGCGTTGGCTGTTCGGGCAGGGACGACTAATGATTGAAGACGGTACCTTCCGCTATCACGACGAATCATCATCGACGAACGGCCCGGTGACACTCGAGCGCGTAACCGCTGTATTTCGCCAAGAACTCTTCGATTACCGGACTGCCGTTTCAGGAATTCTCATGGAAGGGAGTACGCCTCGGTCATTTGATCTTCGCGCCCGCATCCGCAAAAACATATTTGCTTTGCCTGACAACCCGCTCACCTGGTCGGGAGAGCTTTACGGAGATCTGGACAGAATCCGCGCCTCTGAACTGCTCAAAAATCTCGGTCTCAAGGGGCCGCTCTACTCCGGCATTGGCTCGACCCGTTTCTGGGCATCTTTTGAGCAAGGCCGGGTCACATCCATTACTGCGGATCTCGCGCTGGCAGACGTTCGTGCACAACTTGCTCCCAAACTCGCCGAACTGCGTCTTCCCCGGCTGACGGGACGGCTTCATTATGCTGACGACGGCAGTCAAACCCGTTTTTCGGCCAAGGACTTCACTTTCACCACGATCAATGACGCACGATTCGGGCCCTCGGACATTGAAGCGCAATGCGACCATGACGCCTCCGGCACCGTTATCGGATGCAGCTTTAAAGCCTCCGAATTGTCGCTCTCAAACATTGCCAAAATTGGTACATCCTTACCGCTCCCGGCTGCTGCACTCAAGCTGCTGAAAGATCGGCCTTTTTCCGGCACGCTTCGGCAACTTAACGCCTCTTTCAACGGCGACTACGCCGATCTGGGTGCCTGGACGTTTTCAAGCTTTTTTACTGGTCTGTCGCTGCCCCCCGCAAATGACGGCATGCCTGGCGTTCGCAACATTTCAGGCGAAATCTCAACATCGAACCCTGGAGAATTCGTAGTCGACCTCGACACACACTACGCCACGCTCTATTTCCCGGGCATCTTCCGGCATCCGCAAATGAATTTCTCATCCATCACTGGACGCGTGTCAGCCGCACTGCATTCGACACCGAAATTCACATTCACGGACATTACTGCCGTATCAGATGACGGCACTGTCCGAGGCTCTGGCACATGGGAAAGTACCGGAGGCGCAGGCACTATCAATATTTCAGGGACAGCTGAAGGTGTTAATGGTGCAGCAGTCCACAAATATCTCCCCATCGTCGTGGGCGACCCTGCACTCGATTATGTTGAAGCAGCAGTGCTGGCTGGCCGAGTCTCCAATGGGCGGTGGGAGGTTCGCGGAAAGCTCGATGACTTTCCCTGGGACGGTGCCGCCCCGCAGGAAGGGCACTTTCTCATTGAAGGCGACGTCACCGACGGCCAAATGGACTTTATGCCCTCACGCCGAGCCGTCACTCGCTCGGGACGTACGCAATGGGCTCAAGGCGAACATTGGCCGCTGCTTACCAACATCGTCGGCCGCATGCAGTTTGAAGGAAACCGCATGACGATCACAGGGAACTCAGCCAACAGCGGCGGGCTGAAAGCTCGAGACGTCGTGGTGGAAATTCCTTCATTTGCCGCAGATCCCGTCATGCTCACCGTCAAAGGTGCAGCCGAAGGAGATCTGAAAGACGCACTCGCCTATCTCTCGACAACGCCTTTTCTCAAAGAAATATACGGTGAGAGCTTTGATCAATCCAAAGGATCGGGCTCAGTCCAAACGATTTTGGACCTCGCGCTGCCGCTGACCGGCAATATCGCCCCCAAGTGGTCGGTAACGAGCACGATATCCAATGGTCGTTTCCAATATCTGCCGATACTGCCTGAAATAACGCAGCTTTCCGGAACGCTTCACACCGCAGACTCGGGCGTTTTAACCCCCAAGCCATTCGTTGGCAAAACAAGTGCTGGTCCCATCACTATTTCTGCGACGCCTAATAAGAATGAGGCGCAGCTCAAAATCGTCGGCACCGTCAGCGGTACAGACATTGAGCGGCTAATGACCGGCACAGCTGTAGTGCCGATCGTCAAACATCTCTCCGGCTCGGCCCCTTACTCGGCTGACACCCGAATTTCCTTTGCCGACGGTGCTGTGCGCATTACCGGTGAAACACCTGCCGTCGACATCCTCTCCCCGCTCCCAGCTCCCTTGGAAAAACCTGCCGGACGAACCGCAAACACTCGATTCACATTTTTCACCAAAGGCGGCGAAACCAATTTAGAAGTCAACGCCGACAAACTTGTATCCCTGGACCTCCACTGGCAAGGAGACGCCCTTGCTCGCGGCTGGATCGGCATTGGGCTTCCCATGAGAAAGATTGACTCCGGTATTGAGGTCGGTGTCAAGGCGGCCAAACTCGACGCAGCCGATTGGCTTGGCATTTGGAATGAGATTGAAGACCTCGTCAGCACTTCGCAGTCCAACTCTTCTGCAAAGACTGGTGCCAAACCCTGCAGTCTTGCGGCGGCTGCCTTGAACCGTCTTACCAAAATTGAAGTTGATATCGACGACATTTCTTGGAAAGAATCTCAGCTTGGAGGACTCGTCGCCACACTTCGACAGGTCCCAGGCATCTGGCATCTGCGCGCCAACGGCGGGGTTGCTGCCGGACAGATCGAATATCAACCCAAAGCCGAGAACGGCCGAGGCTTTCTTTCCGTAAAACTCAACCGACTCAACCTTCCGGAGCTGCCCGCCGCGGAAGATAAACCGCAGAACGCTTCAGATCCCGTTCCACCTCAGGCCCCAGAGCCCTCAACGCTGCGGGTATCAGATCTGCCCGACATTTCTCTCGTGATTGACGAGCTCTCTTGGGGCAAACGCCGCATCGGCAAGATGGAACTTACCGCTGCGGCGGATGATCCCCACTCATGGCGCATCCAGAACCTCACTATCCGCAACCCCGGCGCCACTATTTCGGCCCAAGGCGCCTGGAGTACGACGGCGCTCGACCCAGTCGGCCGTACATCTGCCGCCTTTAAAGCCAATGTCATTAATGCCGGAACGGTGCTCACCAGTTTAGATGTGAAGGATGCTGTGCATGACGCGCCTGGCAATGCCGACTTTCAGCTTTCTTGGGCAGGGCACCCGGGCGCCTTCAATACGCCGACGCTTTCGGGCAGATTCCACGCATCTGCCGGCGCCGGCCAGCTTCTTCAGGTTGAACCCGGTGCGGGACGCCTTCTGAGCCTCATGAGCATGCAGCACCTGCTGCAGCGCCTTACGCTTGACTTCCGCGATGTGCTCAGCAAAGGCTTTCGGTTTGACTCCTTCCGCAGCGAGGGAACGATCAACAACGGAGTGCTTCACCTCACTAAATCCACTGTCGCCGGCAGCGCAGCTACTGTAGTCATTCAGGGAGATGCAAACTTTGTCACCAACCTGCTTGACATCAAGGCGCTCGTGCTGCCAAGCCTTAACGGTGAAGCAGCCTCCCTTGCCGTAGCCATCGCCAACCCAGCCATCGGCATCGGTTCCCTGATTGCCCAATGGATGTTTAAAGATCAAATTTCCAGCATTCTTTCAACCGAATACAGCATTGCCGGGCCCATTGATGATCCGATCGTAAAGAAGGTCGAATCCTTTGGTACCCGCGTTGAGCGTCTGGAGGACCGCGCCAAAGACGCCGTTAAAGGAACGGTACGCAAGCAAACGCACGAGAATCCGTGAGAAACCTTTGCCTCGATTCGTTTGACGCGGGATAATTTCTTTTTACGTTTCAATCACCCGCATACAGCGATTTTTCCCGTGTTCAGCTCCTTTAAACTGATGACGCCCATTGTGTGGCTTACGCGACTTCTTGTCGGCGCCTACCCACACTGGCAGGGTTGCGCGCCGTCGCCGCGCCAGCGCATCTACTTTGCCAACCATACGAGCCATCTTGACACTATTGTGATCTGGGCATCGTTGCCTCCGGAACTGCGTCGACACGTTCATCCGGTTGCGGCAAAAGACTATTGGAGCCGAGGCGCCCTTCGCCGCCGCATTGCCATCAACGAACTCCGATGCGTTCTTATTGACCGCCGTCGAGCAGATCATGCTAATCCGCTTGATCCGTTGCGCGACATGCTCCGTACCGGTGACTCGCTCATCATTTTTCCCGAAGGCACTCGTCGCCCGCAGGCCGAGCCGAGTCCCTTCAAGTCCGGCATCTGGCACTTGATGACGGAATTCCCGCATGTGGAATTTATTCCGGTCTATATCGAGAATCTCCACCGCGCTATGCCTAAGGGTGTTCTGATTCCAGTGCCTACTGTCTGTTCCGTTCGCTTCGGCGCCCCTATTCCTCATACGCCGCAGGATTCCAAGGAAGACTTCTTGAATCGCTGCCGCAATGCTGTTATTGATTTGTCGAAAGCATGAGACTCGGATTCACAATTCAAGAGGCCTACGCCTTCCTTTTCTTCGCGATGGTGATCCTCGCTGCCGCAGGTTCAATTTACGTTTCCTGGTCACTCGGGCGTGAAATGACGCCCGAGCGCCATCATCGGCTCACCGCAGTTCGTTCACGACTGCGCATGGCTTGGTGGCTGATCGCCGTTTTCACGATCGCCTTTTTGCTTGGCATGCCGGCGCTGCTCATCTTCTTTGCGTTTTTGAGCTTTTTTCTCCTTAGAGAGTTCATCGCCATCACGCCCACCAAGCCTTCAGACCACTACGCACTTGTCATCGCCTTCTATGTGGCGATTCCGATTCAGTATGTCGCCGTGGGATTTGACCTCCCTGAGCTCTATACACTCTTTATTCCGGTTTATCTCTTCCTGGCGCTGCCTGTCATCATGGCACTCTCTCAAGATACGGACCGGTATTTGGAACGCGTTGCCAAAGTTCAGTGGGGCATCATGCTTTGCGTCTTCTGCCTCTCACATGCTCCAGCTATCGCGACGCTAGATCTCACCCGCTACAACTCCAGCGGTCCGCTCCTGATGCTCTTTTTCCTGCTTGTCATCTTCGTATCGGACCTCTGTTCAGCCATTGCAAGCCTGCTTCTCGGCGGTCGCACACTCAAAACGAATATCAACCGCACTGTGCTCGGCGTTCTTTTCGGCGGTCTTGGCGGCATTCTGGCCGGCACCTGTATGTATTGGATTACTCCATTTCGTCTCTGGCAGGCTGTATTGATGGCATTTGCCACGGTGTTGGCAGGCGCTCTTGGCGACCTCGTCTTCAACAGCGTGCGACGCAGCATGGGCGGAGAGCGGCTTGCCGACGAAAGCGATCTCTATATGACACGCGGACTGCTTGCCCGCCTAGCCCCCATCACGTTTGCTGCACCAGTCTTCTATCATCTGACGACAATCTTCTTTATTACGTATAAAGACGTCTTCTAAGGTGCCTTAAAAAAACAGTAAAAACCCGCTGTCGGCATTTCCGAGAGCGGGTTTTATATATTGACCATGTCAGGGAGTCGGACTCCCCGAGAATCAGTGGCGGCGCTGACCAGCGGCCTGCACGGGCGGGCGGCCTTCAATGTGGCGGAAGGTAATGCGGCCCTTGCTGAGATCGTACGGAGAGAGTTCAAGCGAAACGCGATCGCCGGCGAGAATGCGAATATGGTGCTTGCGCATCTTGCCGTTTGTATAAGCGATCAGTTCATGACCGTTATCGAGTTTCACTTTATAGCGGGCATCCGGAAGTACTTCCAGAACCTGGCCCGACATCTCAATGAGATCTTCCTTTGCCATATATTTCCATCGTTTGGTGAACAATCCGCTGTCGCCGGCCATTCAGCTGTTTGACGCAACGGCATGTTTGAAGCGGCGCATTGTATCACCAGTCTCCGGCGCAATCATGGTCTTAGGCCAATCAAAATCTGTTTTAAGTGGCGGAAGTACGTGTTCTTCCTTAAGCCATGAGCAATCCACCCTTAGTACTATTTCAATTGTCCGCAGATTTCATTACCCCGCGGAACCTCAATTTAAAAGCTAGCGGCGACTTGGGAAGCGCGCCCCAGAGCTTCTTCTCAGCGTCCGCAGGAGACATTCATGAAGTCCGTTCTTGTCCTTTACTACAGCCATGGCGGCCATACCGCCCGCATTGCCCGCCGCATTTGGGAAACCATCATCGCTGAAGGTCATAAGGCCGATCTGATGGGCATCGTCGAAGCTGACCGTGAAGGCGTTGATTGGAATAAATACGACACCGTAATCATCGGCTGCGCTGTCATCTACGGCAAGATGAATCGCGAACTCGTCGCCTTCGTTAATCGCTTTAAAGCCGTGCTTGATGCCAAGGCCACGAGCTTCTTCTCAGTGTCGCTCATCGCCCGTGCAGAGGCAAAGTGCACCCCGGAAGGCAACCTCTACACGCGCAAGTTCCTCGAAAACAACCCCTGGAAGCCAAAGGACGCACACTGCTTTGCCGGTAAGGTCGACTACCCGAACTGGGGCTGGCTCGATACCAAGGCCATTCAGATGATCATGAAGATGACAAAGGGACCGACGGAACCCACAGCCATCATTGACTACACCAATTGGGACGACGTTCCCGAATATGCCCGCCACTGCCTGACGCTCCAAGCCTAAAGCACTATGCGAGCATCGGCGGCATCTGTTAACTGCCTGCAGCAGACGCTCCCGACATCAGAAAGCCGACTCAAAGCACGGGTTATCCCGCACACTTTGGTCGGCTTTTAGCGTTTAAGCGCTCGTTTTTCATGAGTTTTGTCCGCTAAACTCATTAGTTCCCACGATTTTTAGCCGGATTCATCATGTCTGAATTTCCTTGGTTTGCGTCCTATCCTCAGGGTGTGCCGCACGAGATTGATCCTGACGTTTATCCGAACCTCTGCGCCGTACTTGACGAGTCGGCAAAGAAGTTCCCCAATCGTGTCGGGTACACCAACTTGGGCGCCGACGCAACCTATGCGCAGATGAAGGGCTATGCCGAATCTTTCGCTGCATATCTTCAGTCGCTCCCTGACATGAAACCCGGCGACCGCGTAGCGTTGATGATGCCTAACCTGCTGCAGTACGTTGCTGCCGTGTTCGGGATTCTCAAGGCCGGAATGGTGGTGGTGAACATCAATCCGCTCTATACGCCGCGCGAAGTCAACCATACGCTGAAAGACTCCGGCGCCAAAGCCATCGTTGTCATTGAAAATTTTGCGCGTACGGTGCAAAAAGCACTAGACGGCGCACCATGCTGCCATTTCATCACGACCGGTGCAGGCGACATGCTTCCTTTCCCCAAGGGCTGGCTCGTCAATTTCATCATCCGCCGAGTTAAAAAGATGGTGCCGGAATATTCGCTCCCCAACCCAGTAATGTGGACGGATGCACTCAAAATTGGCCGCCGCCTCGGCTTCAAGCCGGTTGAAGTGACAAATGACCAGCTTGCATTTCTCCAATACACCGGCGGCACCACCGGCATTGCCAAAGGGGCAGAGCTCACTCACCGCAATGTTGCAGCCAACATTCTTCAGGTTAGTGCTTGGATTTCCAGCACTTTTAAAGAAGACGAAGAGGTTGTACTGACTGCACTGCCGCTCTATCACATCTTCTCACTTACAGCGACATTGGTGTTTACCAAATGGGCTGCGACGATGGTGCTTATCACCAACCCGCGAGACATCAATAAGCTTGTCGGCGAATGCATCAAACAGAACGTCTCCGTCATCATCGGCGTCAATACACTCTTTGCCGCTATGCTTCGCTCGCCCGCCTTCACGCCGCACGCTCTCAAGAACTTGAAGTTCACCTGCGGCGGCGGCGCTCAGGTTCAGCGCGTAGTGGCTGAAGATTGGCTCGCCCGCACAGGTGTCCCGATTCTGGAAGCTTACGGTCTCACCGAGTGCAGTCCCGCCGTCTGCGGCAACATTCCGGGCGCTCCATGGGATGGCTCGGTGGGCGTACCAATTTCATCCACTGAAGTCTCTATCCGTGGCGACGGATTCCGTGATCTGGGTGTCTGCCCTGAAGGAGCAGATCCGGCCGAATACACGGGTGAAATTTGCGTGCGCGGCCCGCAAGTTATGCGCGGCTACTGGAAAAAGCCTGAAGAAACCGCCGCTGTGATGCGTGATGGATGGCTGCGTACAGGCGATGTCGGCCATATGGATGCTAAAGGTGTAATTTCCATTACCGACCGCAAGAAAGACATGATTCTGGTATCTGGATTCAACGTTTATCCGAACGAGGTTGAAAACGTTATCGCCTCGATGCCTGGTGTTCTCGAAGTTGGTGTCGTAGGCGTTTCTTCTCCCAAATCGGGAGAAAGCGTTAAAGCCGTCATCGTCAAAAAGGACCCCGCACTCACAGCCGACGATGTAAAGAATTACTGCCGCTCACAGCTCACTCGATATAAAGTCCCGCATCAAATCGTTTTCGTGGATGCACTTCCGAAAACCGCTGTCGGCAAGATTTTGCGCCGTGAGCTTAAAGATCTCTAACCCACGAATTTGTCTTCCAATAGAGAAAGGCCGCTATAAGCGGCCTTTCCCTTATTAAGCAATGCTCACAAAAGAGCTATTTCATGAGTTCCGAATCGGCAGCACTGGCTTTTCACCAAGCGCCCCGACTAGAGCTGCAGAAGCAAGGAAGACAAGCTGCGGCCCCAGATGCGTGTCAACCATTTCAAAGTACTCGGTCAGAGAATGTGCATGCATGCCGCGGCCGCCAGAACAAAGGCATGTCGAGGGAATGTTGAGACTCATCGGCGCATTGGCATCAGTTGACGAGCAGATGTACTTCGTAAGCTCAATACCCAGACATTTCTGCGCGGCGCGCGAAACTTGCAGCACGGGACAATCATCCGGACGCATACCGGCCGGCCGATTGCCGATCTGAGTACGGGTGAGCTTCAGCTTAAGCGCCTCGTCGACCACATTCCAACAGCGGTTTTCTTCATCCACAGCTTCGTCGAAAGCTTTAAGCACAGCCGCCTCAAGCTGCAGAAGCGCTTCATTATTAACCGAGCGCATGTCAACCTCCACCTCGCAGTGCGCAGCAATCGAGTTAACGGTTGTGCCGCCCTTGATTGTGCCGATTGTGAAAGTGGTTTTCGGATCCTCTGGAACTTTGAAGTCGGCAATTTTTGCCCCTGCACGGCAAATGGCATGGATGGCTGACGGCACATGCCCAAAGTCAGCATAGGAATGTCCGCCCGTGCCATCAACACAGATGCGCCAACGATGCGAACCCGTCGCACCTTTCAAAATACGGCCGACATCAGTGGAATCGATAGCAATAAAGCCATCAATATGCCGTGACCCGTCAAAAAGCGCCTTGGATCCGCGAATGTCACCGTTGCCTTCTTCACCAACAGTGCCGACGAAAAGCAGGTCACCCTCGGTTTCAATATGGTTGTCCTCATACATACGAAGGATCTGCAGCAATGCACGCAGTCCTGAACAATTGTCGCCAATGCCTGGGGCATGATAAATGCGGCCTTCCTGACGAACTTTGACGTCAGTTCCTGCAGGGAAAACTGAGTCCATATGAGCGCCAAGCGCGAGCACCGGCCCATTGCCGCGGCCAGGTCGACGGCCAACAACGTTGCCAATCGGATCTATCACAACATCTTTCAAACCGTAAATGCGCATCAATTCAGCCACACGCTTGGCACGGTTTTCTTCGTGAAAAGTAGGCGCTTCGATTTCACAGAGCTCAATTTGCTCGCGCATTGCACGATCAACATCGCGCTCGGCTTCAGCAAAAGCGGCCTGAACCTCAGGTTTGGCTGCCAACTTTTCAACAGCGCTCAGAACTTCAGAATTAAGTGGCGGAATGCCTGCCATGGTCTTCTCCTTTTTTTACTGTTCCGGCAGGAGTCTGCACACCGGCCGGCAGACTAAATAACGCTATTTAGTTTCGGCCGAAATGCGTACGGCAGTGCCGTTGCATTCAACCATTTCACCGCCGCGAAGCTTACGTCCGCGGCGCGTTTCCACCTCACCGTTGACTTTCACTTCACCGCCCTGAATGCGAACTTTGGCCTCTCCGCCTGTGCCGGCTAAGCCAGCGGCTTTCATGAGAGCGTCAAGTGTGATGTATTCGCCCTTAAGAGCGAATTGAACCTCTTGTTTCATTTGTAATTTCTTTCGTGTTAACAGCGTTATGCTGACTTGTAATTATCGCAAATCAGTGCTCCTAGGATCCCAACACTCATAAATCGTGACAGAATGCATGCTCCAAATTAACCCTTAGTTCGCCTGCGGTGGTTCTCTACCCCTTTATTTATCGGATCACCGCCCGCGCGTACGTGAAATGCTTTCCTCCATTGCGATCATCCTCGGCTATCAGGTCGTGGGTGAGCTCATCAGCAGACTTTCTGGTCTTCCTGTGCCTGGTCCTGTGATCGGCATGGTTCTCATGCTGTTGTCTTTTCTGGTGAAAGACAACTTAATCAATAGAGTCCGACCCTCGGCCGGTGTGCTCCTTGCGAATCTGTCGCTTCTTTTTGTGCCGGCGGGCGTAGGCATCATGCGCCACGGACAACGCTTTCTCAATGAAGGCGTAGCAATCATGATTGCGCTTGTCGTCTCCACCGTCATCGCAATGATTGTCACGGCCTACGTGATCATTCTGATGCAGAAATGGCTCAAGCTTTCAGACGAAGATTGACATGATGGATCTCTTTCTTGACGCTTTTGCGCACCTTGAAAAGAACCCGGCCTTCTGGCTCTGCCTGACGCTCTCCTTTTATGTTTTGGGTCAGGTGATTTTCAAGGCGGCCAAATTCAACCCGTTCCTTTCACCGATCATCATTTCGGTGGTCTGCCTCATCTTCTTCCTAGTGGCAACGGGCGTGCCGTATGAAACCTATTTCTCTGGCGCGAATTTCATTCATTTCCTGCTTGGCCCGGCCACTGTGGCGCTGGCGGTGCCGATTTATGAACAACGCTCAAAACTTGCCCGTCTGTGGCTGCCGCTGCTGACTGGGCTGCTCGCAGGGTGTACCGCCGCAATGGTCAGCGTCATCCTGATCGGCGGTGCGCTCGGCATTTCTTCTGAGACGCTGATGTCTCTCGTCCCGAAATCTGTCACGACGCCGATTGCTATGGGCATTTCCGAATCACTCGGCGGCCTTCCGGATCTCACCGCTGCTCTCGTAGTGCTCACGGGTATGACCGGTTCCATCATCGGTCGTCCGCTCTTTAAACTGCTGCGCATCAAATCTGAACCCGTTTGCGGATGTGCATTGGGGCTCTCCGCTCACGGCATGGGCACGGGCGCCGCATTCCAGATCAGCAACCGCGCCGGTGCCTTTGGCGGTCTGGCCATGGGTGTTTCCGGCATCATCAGTGCGTTCCTGGCTCCGCTGCTGGCTTTCCCTGTCATGCAGCTCCTCGGCCGCTAACGGTACCGCCACCCCGCAAAAAGCCGCAGCGCGTATAGCGCCTGCGGCTTTTTTTTGCTTGCATGAAATGCATTGAATCAGCCGATAAACCGTGCGAGCGTCAGCACCATATCCTCTGCAGAATGCGCTGCACTGCGGCCAACCGATTGGCCAAAATAAACGGCTTCCAAATCATTGCGCCCTAGTTCTACAGCTTTTTGCTGTAGAGCAGACATCATTGCTGTCGCCGCTGGCCATGGGGGCATGTGCGGAGCGTAATCCGTCAGCGCATCTAAAAGCGGCGAACGGAGCGCCTGGGTCAACCTTCCAGAATAAAGTCTCGTACGAACAAGATGCTGTGGGGCAGCCCACAGTGCAGCGCTTCTGCCGTAAGCGCTCGTGCGAGCCTCAGCCGTTGTCAGAAATGCGGTTCCGGCCATCACGGCGCTCGCCCCCATAAGCACCGCTCCCAGTGCCTGCTCAGCCGAGCAGAGCCCGCCGGCAGCGATCACCGGCAGTTTGGTAGCCGCCGCAGCCGCTGGAATCAGCGAGCTGAGGCCAACCTCAGTGTCATCGGCATCTTCAAAGCTGCTTCTCGGCCCGGCAGCTTCACTGCCTTGCACTACGATGGCGTCACAATGTGCGGCACGAAGCACCTTAGCCTCATGCAGCGTTGTGGCAGTTGCGATATTGAAAATGCGGGCATCCCGCAGCGCATCCGCCTCCGGTTCCCGGAGGCCGCCAAACGTTGCCACGACAGCCGCGGGATTGAGTTCAAGAACCCGCTCAAAAACTGCTTCAAAATGTGCGCGGCGCCGTTCTCCCGAAAAATCGTAGATTTCGGCACCTTTTGCACTTGCAGGGTTAGGAAGACCGAGCGACTCAAAAAGCGGCGCCAAACCCTCTGCAAGCATTTTGGCTGCATCAAGCTCCTGCGAATTCAAAGGTTTAGCAGGCGATTCCAAATGAATAGCAAAAGGCTTGTTGGTTCGAGCACGTATGGCTGCAACGGTCTTACTCAGTTCGTCCGGCGTTCGTCGGGCTGCTGAAAGAACGCCCAAACCACCCGCCTCGCTCACGGCGGCGACAAGTTCGACTCCCGCCTCAACAGGCATCGGTGCATTCAAAACGGGATGCTCTATGCCGAGCAGTGCCGCAAAATCGCGTGCTCGCTTCTGGCCGGCCGCAAGTACTTCTTGAGCAACATTCACTTCAGTCATTTTTCCATTCTTCCAAACCCGGGAGCACAGGCGCCTTTCGCTAAAATTCTGCCCAACATCAATGTTGAACTTTTTGAATGCCCGCATTCTAAGCGGGACTACCGAGCAAATGTCCAAAGGAAAAGTAGTGGTCGGCCTCTCCGGAGGCGTTGATTCATCCGTGAGCGCCTGGCTCCTCAAAGAGCAGGGTTATGAAGTGATCGGCCTTTTCATGAAAAATTGGGAGGACGATGACGACTCAGAGTACTGCTCTTCGCGTCAGGACTTTATTGATGCGACAAGCGTCGCGGATGTGGTGGGAATCGATATCGAAGCAGTCAACTTCGCCAAGGAATACAAGGACCGCGTTTTCTCAAATTTTCTCGAAGAATATTCTGCCGGCCGGACACCCAATCCAGACATCCTCTGCAACTCTGAAATCAAATTCCGTGCCTTCCTTGATCATGCCATGCGCATGGGGGCAGATTGGATTGCCACCGGACACTATGCCCGCGTACAGCGGCCCGAAGGCGTTGACGGTCCGACGAAGCTCCTCCGCGGCATTGATCCTAGCAAAGACCAGAGCTATTTTCTTCATCGCCTCAGTCAGGAACAGATTGCCCGCGTGCTCTTCCCTGTTGGCAATATGCTTAAAACAGACGTGCGGCGAATTGCGGAAGAAATCGGCCTGCCTAACGCCAAGAAAAAAGACTCCACTGGCATCTGTTTTATCGGCGAACGACCGTTCCGTGAATTTTTAAACCGCTATCTTCCCACTCAGCCCGGCCCCATCCGCACGCCTGACGGCAAAGTCGTCGGAGAACATGTTGGCCTGGCCTTTTATACCTTGGGACAACGAAAGGGCATTGGCGTCGGCGGCCAGCATGATTCAACCGGCGAACCTTGGTTTGTGGCAAAAAAAGATTTGAAGACCAATACGCTCTGGATCTGTCAGGGGCATGATCATCCCTGGCTGCTCTCGCATGAATTGATTTGCGTTCGGCCAAGCTGGATCAGCGGACGTGCGCCTGAACCGAATACTCCGGTAACCGTGCGTACGCGCTACCGACAGCCTGACGAACCTACCCGACTCGCCGCAGTTGGACCGCAAGCCTTTACGCTTGACTGCACTGAGTCTCCTCAATGGGCTGCCACCCCTGGTCAGAGTGCCGTCCTTTATCAAGGCGACGTATGTCTGGGCGGCGGATTTATTGATGTCGTTGAACGCTGAACTTCTGCGAAGCTAAATCAAACGGGCGGCATTCCGATGAATACCGCCCGTTTTATATGTGTTTGCTTGCAGAGCCTAAAACTCTTTACGCTTCTTTGCCTGAAGTTTCTGCGCTGCTGCGATCAATGCGGTGAAGCTTGAGATTGGCTTCATGTTCGGCACGTTTCTTCTTGGCAATAAAGTGCCCGATGATGATAACCAGAAGCGCCCCAACAACACAGGCAGGATAGTGTGCCGTGAAGCTGAATTCCGGCCAATGCGTAGCAACATAGCCGTCCGAAACCATCATGCCGCCGGCAATCCAGCCCAAAAGGCCGCCGCCAAAATAAATGATGATTGGGAAGCGATCGAGAAGCTTCAGAATAATCTGGCTGCCGAAAACGATGAATGGCACGGACACAACCAAGCCAAAGATAATGAGCAGTGTTTGATGAGCTTCATGCGCCTGCTGAGCAGCACCGGCAATGGCAATCACATTGTCAAACGACATGACAAAGTCCGCCACGATGATTGTTTTGATAGCTCCCAGCAGTTTTGAACTGCCTTCGATCTTCTCGTGAGAATCAAACTCAGGGATCAAAAGCTTCACACCGATCCAAAGGAGCAGAAGGCCGCCGGCTGCTTTAAGAAATGGCAGATCAAGAAGCATTACCGCGAAAGTGATGAGCACAACCCGAAGTGCGATGGCCCCCGCTGTGCCCCAAAAAATACCCTTGGCACGTTGTTCATGAGGAAGATTTCGGCAGGCCATGGCGATAACGACAGCATTGTCGCCGCCAAGAAGGATGTCGATCATGATGATCTGGCCCACAGCCCCCCAATGCAGGTTGACGAGCAGATCCCAAATGTATTCCACGGTCTTCTTCTCCTAAAGATAGGGTGGTGTTATGAAGCAATCATTCTATATAGCTGCACTTGAAACAAGGTCATCGTCAGACAAAAAATTAGAACTCTCCGTCTGCATTTTCTTCAGGCAGCTCAACCTCACCGCGCAGTACTTTTTGGATAGCCCCCATGCCGAATCCTCGGTAGCTCAAATAACGAATCATCTTTTCGCGCGTTTTCCAGTCTTTTGGAAGTTCACTCCACTTGCGGCACCAGACGCGCCAGCAGCGAAGTTCTTCCGGCTCATCGAGCAGTTCCATCGCTGCCCGCACAGTCTCCTCATCAACGCCGCTTCGCCTTAATTCCGCTTGGAGCTTACGGTCGCCCATGCGCGGAGCCGCCGAACGCACCTTCATTTCCGCGAAACGCTGATCCGATAAAAGCTTCATCTCTTCAAGGCGATCGAGTACGGCTTTCACGTCTTCTTTCGTTTCGCTGTCTTCCAGCCCCTTGATCAAACGGCGCTCCAACTCACGACGCGGCTGTTCAACGCGCGAAAGCGAATCTACTGCTCTCGCCATCAAGCTTTTTTTGGCTTTCTTGGGCTTCCCAGCAGAACGAACCGCCCGCATTTCGGCGAACATGGCCGGATCGGTGCACGTGGACGGATCTACTTCAAGAAGGGTGCCGTCCTCACGGATTCTGGTAAAGCTGGAAACATCTGCAGGATCTCGGATAATCTGCGGTCCGTCCGCTTTTGCGCGGGCTTTCACTGGTCGGCCTCGGGACTGCGTCATCCGCTCTGGAACCCTTTCGCGCTTCATCTCCTTTGCTTGAGATCTGACACGACTCCCTTTTTCTGATGCTTCCGCAAGGAGCATTTCTCCAAAAGGATCTACATCAGGACGAGCATTGAGGACCGGAAGCTGCGCTGTTTCAGAACGATCTGCATCATCGAACCATTGCGGCGTATCTGCAGGCTTTTCACCGAATAATCGAGCAGCTCTGTCGGAAACCGCGTTTTGCATTGGAGCGGGTTCAAATACCGGCTCCAGCCCCATCGAATCCTCTAACTCACCGAAAAGTGAACCAGTTTGAGGCAATGCATCGGCGCTTAACTCACTCGACTCATGTCGTCTCGCCGTTTTCTTGAGCGGATCTTTGCTCAGCGACGCAGTTTGCGCGGGCTCCAGATCCTCTTCTTCAAAGAGTATTTCCATCGTGCGGCAAAACCCGCACAAGACGCGTCATGGTCCAGTGCGGGCTCAGAGTTGGTATTAATGATGAAATTACAGATCAACGTCCGCAGGCGTATCTTCAGGTGCGGGCGGCATCACAGGCGCATCACTGTCATCCGCTTGATCCATATCCGGCATTTCATCGTCAACAGCTGAAATGCTCGAAATATGAACACCCTTGAGTTCTCGGATCTTGCCTTCGATTTCCTTGGCAAGATCCGGATTTTCTGCAAGCAGATCGCGAACCTTTTCCTTGCCTTGGCCGAGGCGACGACCATCATAGGAATACCAAGCACCGGACTTTTCAAGAACCTTCAAATCCGTACCGATATCGATGATTTCACCCAAACGCGAAATCCCTTCGCCATAAAGGATGTCAAACTGCACCTGCTTGAACGGAGGAGCAACCTTGTTCTTCACAACCTTGACTCGGGTTTCGTTGCCGATCACTTCGTCTGCACGCTTAATGGCGCCCACTCGACGAATATCGAGACGCACAGATGAATAGAACTTCAATGCGTTGCCGCCGGTAGTAGTTTCCGGATTGCCGTAGCCGCCAATCTTCATACGAATCTGATTGATGAAGATAACCAAGCACTTTGTACGCGAGACACTGGTCGTAAGCTTGCGCAGCGCCTGAGACATCAGACGAGCCTGCAGCCCCGGAAGCGCATCTCCCATATCACCTTCAATTTCCGAACGCGGCGTAAGTGCGGCAACCGAGTCCACTACGATCAAGTCGATGGAACCCGAACGTACCAGCGCGTCGACAATTTCGAGTGCCTGCTCACCGGCATCTGGCTGAGAGAGAAGCAGTTCCGGCACATTGACGCCAAGACGCTGGGCATACTGAATATCCAGTGCATGTTCGGCATCGACAAAAGCACAGGTGCCGCCGATCTTTTGCATTTCAGCAATCACCTGAAGCGAAAGCGTCGTCTTGCCGGAAGACTCTGGGCCATATATTTCAACAATACGGCCGCGCGGCAGTCCACCCACACCAAGCGCGAGATCAAGACCAAGCGAACCGGTAGAAACGACCTCAATGTTCTGTTGTTCGACGCCGTCGGCCATGCGCATGATCGCGCCTTTGCCAAACTGCTTTTCAATGCTCGCAAGCGCGGCGTTCAATGCTTTTTTGCGCTCATCGCCTTCTTTGCGTTCAACGGGATCCTTGCGCGTAGTCTTGGCGGCCATATCCGTGTCTCTTCTTCAAAATGTGGATGTATCTGAACCAGCAAATATCTATCAAATATCTATCAAATGTAGAATTTTGATCGTTTTTCCTGATCAGGATCATTTTTTGCACCTTCTGGCAAATATGACCCATTAGTACATTGATTATTTAGGAAAATTATTATGCAGTTCATCTGCGTTGATGGAACAATAGCATTCATTCACCGCAGATGCAATGGTCTCATTTGTTAGTGGTTACCCTAACATTTCTAATAAATAGGTTCCCATCGGAGCATTGTTTGACAATTATGCTGAACATAAAAATGAGCATCCGTCTCAAATTGAAGCTTGACAAGCTCTAAGGACTCAGGCAAAATCCTTCTCCTCAAACGAACGCTCCAATGCAAATGCCATTGAGCACACCGCAGCGGGTCGTTAGCTCAGCTGGTAGAGCAGCGGACTTTTAATCCGTTGGTCGTGGGTTCGAATCCCGCACGACCCACCAAGAGTGTTCGAAATGAATTTGGGAACGTAGCTCAGTTGGTAGAGCAGCGGACTCTTAATCCGTCGGTCCAGGGTTCGAATCCCTGCGTTCCCACCA